>DGYMR06203__coassemble_1260_pt1 | contig 16657 bp, 16 predicted proteins | sample DGYMR06203__metabat2_high_PE_003 | metagenome-assembled genome bin DGYMR06203
ATCAATACGCCTTGCCCCAGTATACCATCACCTTGGCAGGCTTGCCGCAGCAGGGGCACACATCCCCGATCTGCTCCTGCTCGAAGGGCATGCAGCGGCTGGACAGCCCGGCCACTTCCTTCATCTTCTCCTCGCAGGCCTCGTCGCCGCACCACATCGTCTTGATATAGCCGTTGTTTTCGGAGGCCAGCTTCACCACCTCGTCCATCGTGGCGGCGGCGAAGGTGCGCTTCTCGCGGTTGTCCAGCGCGCGCTGGAAGATGGCCTGCGCCAGCGCCTCCAGCTGGGCCGGGATCGCGCTCTCCAGCTCGTCCAGGCTCACGAACGTTTTCTCGCGGTTGTCGCGGCGCACCAGCACACACTGGTTCTTCTCGATGTCCTTGGGCCCGATCTCCAGGCGCAGGGGCACGCCCTTCATCTCCCACTGGGCGAACTTCCAGCCGGGGCTGTTGTCGGAATCGTCCAGCTTCACGCGGCAGAACTTGCCCAGGCGCTCGGCCAGCTCCTGCGCCTTCTCCAGCACGCCGGGCTTGTGGGCCGCCACCGGGACGATCACCACCTGGTAGGGCGCGATGGCCGGAGGCAGGATCAGACCCTCGTCGTCGCCGTGGGTCATGATGATGGCGCCCACCAGACGGGTGGACACGCCCCAGCTGGTCTGGAACGGATACTGCAGGGTGTTGTCGCGGCCGGCAAACTGCACGCCGAACGCGCGGGAGAACCCGTCGCCGAAATAGTGGCTGGTGCCGCTCTGCAGCGCCTTGCCGTCCTTCATCATCGCCTCGATGGTGTAGGTGGCCTCGGCGCCGGCAAACTTCTCCTTGTCGGTCTTTTTGCCCTTCACCACCGGGATCATCAGGTATTTCTCGCACAGCTCGGCGTAGGTGTTCAGCTGCTGCTCGGTCTCGGCAACGGCCTCCGCCTCGGTCTCGTGGATGGTGTGGCCTTCCTGCCACCAGAACTCACGGCTGCGCAGGAAGGGACGGGTGGTCTTTTCCCAGCGCACCACGCTGCACCACTGGTTGTACTTCATCGGCAGGTCGCGCCAGGAATGCAGCACATGGGCAAAATGGTCGCAGAACAGGGTCTCGCTGGTGGGGCGCACGCACAGGCGGTCCTCCAGCTTCTCCTCGCCGCCGTGGGTCACCCAGGCAACTTCGGGGGCAAAGCCCTCCACGTGGTCCTTCTCCTTCTGCAAAAGGCTCTCGGGGATGAACAGCGGCATGGCCACGTTCTCATGGCCGGTCTTTTTGAACATGCCGTCCAGGATGTGGGTGATGTTCTCCCAGATGGCATAGCCGTAGGGACGCAGGATCACACAGCCCTTGACGCTGGAGTAGTCCACCAGCTCGGCCTTCAGGCAGATGTCGGTGTACCACTGGGCAAAGTCCTGGTCGATGGGGGTGATGGCCTCCACCAGTTTTTTCTTTTCGCTCATAATTTCCTCCAAAACAGTGTTGACAGAAAAACAGCCCCCGGTGCGGGGGCTGCCCAACAGACAAATGAAAAATCAGCTGTTTTCCTCTACGTAGCGCACGACATCCCCAACGGTGTGCAGGTTCTCGATCTCCTCGTCGGGGATCTCGATGCCAAACTCGTCCTCCAGGGTCATCACCATATCCACGACGTCCAGGCTGTCGGCCTCGAAATCTTCCAGGATATCGCTTTCCATCGTGATCTTATCCTCTTCGATGTCCAGCTGTTCGGCCAGCATGGCGCGGATTCGCTCGAAAACGTCCATTGAATCATTCTCTCCTTGTAAAAGCAGTGATTAGCATATAATTTTTATAGCGTTTTTTAGGGCCGTTGTCAAGGCTTTGCGGGGAAATTTTTCTTGTCGAATGGGGCATGCGCGCTTGTGCGGCGGGCGGGGGGTGAGTATAATAAAGAAAGACACACAGGAAAGCGAGGTTTTTTATGAGCACCACCTATTCCTTCACCAAAATGCAGGGCTGCGGCAACGACTATGTCTACATCGACTGCCGCGCCGGTTTTCCGGCCGGCCTGCCCGCGCAGATCCCCTTCCTGGCCAACCGCCACTTCGGCGTGGGCGGCGACGGCGTGATCTGCATCTGCGCCGCCGAGGGCGATGCCGACGCCCGCATGCGGATGTTCAACGCCGACGGCAGCGAGGGGCGCATGTGCGGCAACGGGGTGCGCTGCGTGGCCCAGTGGCTGTACGAGCACGGGCTGGAACAGGACACGCTGTGCATCGAAACGCTGGCCGGCGTCAAGGTGCTGCACCGCGCCGCGCCGGGCCTGTGGCGGGTGGATATGGGCCCCGCCAGCTTCGACCCCGCCAGCCTGCCCGCCGCGGGCTTTGCCTGCCCGGCGGTGGACGTGCCGCTCACCGCCGCCGGCAAGACCTGGACCGCCACCCTGGTCAGCATGGGCAACCCGCACTGCGTGGTGCAGGTGGAGGACCTGAAGGGGATGGACCTGCCCGGCATCGGCCGCGCGTTCGAGACCCATCCCGCCTTTGCCGAGAGCGTGAACACCGAGTTCATCCGCTTCGTCTCGCCCACCGAGCTGGAGATGCGGGTGTGGGAGCGGGGGAGCGGCGAGACCCTCGCCTGCGGCACCGGCGCTTCAGCGGCGGCGGCGGCGTTCGTGCGCCGCGGCCTGTGCCCGGCCGACACCGAGATCACCGTCCATCTGCTGGGCGGCGACCTCTCCATCCGGGTCACCGGCGAAACAGTCTGGATGACCGGCCCGGCGGTCACCGTCTTTGAAGGAACCATCACCGTACAATAACAAAAAGGGGGACTTTTCATGATTACTCAAATGCCCTACGGCGTCACTGCCGACGGACAGACCGTCACCTGCTTTTCGCTGCAGAACGAGTCTGGCATGCAGGTGCAGGTGCTGGACTACGGCTGCCGCATCGTGAGCCTCTTTGTGCCCGACCGCGCCGGCAGGCCGGTGGACGTTGTGCTGGGCTGCAAGGACCTCGCCGCCTACGAGGCCGACGACACCTTCTTCGGCGCGTTCGTGGGGCGCTTTGCCAACCGCATCGAGAACGCCCGCTTTGAACTGGACGGCGTGTCCTACCAGCTGGAGGTGAACAACGGCCCCAACCACAACCACGGCGTGTGGCACCGGAAGGTGTTCGACGCCGCCGCGGACGGGGAAAACGCGCTGGTGCTGCGCTACCACAGCCCCGCCGGGGAGGACGGCTTCCCCGGCGCGGTGGATGTGACGGTGCGCTATGAGATCACCGACCAGAACGCCCTCGTGCTGGACTACACCGCCGTCTCCGACGCCGCCACCCCCATCAACCTCACCAACCACAGCTATTTCAACCTGGACGGCCCCGGCAGCGCCAGCGTGCTGGACCACACCCTGCTGCTGCACGCCTCGCGCTATACCCCCGCGAACGAGGTGTCCTGCCCCTACGGCACCGAGGTGACGGTGAAGGGCACCCCGATGGACTTCACCACCCCCCACGCCATCGGCCGGGACATCGACCAGCCCTTCGACCAGCTGCAGTGGGGCCGCGGCTACGACCACAACTATGTCATCGACCGCAAGGGGCAGGGCCTTGCGCTGGCCGCGCGGCTGAAAAGCGAAAAGACCGGCATCTGCATGGAATGCCGCACCACCCAGCCGGGCGTGCAGCTCTACACCGCCAACTGGGTGAAGGACAAAGGCGACCAGAAGCCCGGCTTTGTGCACGGCCCGCGCGCGGCGGTGTGCCTGGAGACCCAGCACTACCCCTGCGGCCCGAACCGCCCGTCCTTCCCCAGCACCATCCTGCGCCCGGGCGAGCTGCTGCGGGAGACCACCGTGTACATGTTCAGCACCGACGCCAACTGAGAAAGGAGAACCCCGTATGGAAGAACTGATGAAATTCCTGGCCGAAAACCCCACCTTCTATTTTGCCACCGTGGAGGGCTATCTGCCCCGCGTGCGTCCGTTCGGCTTTGCGATGGAGTACAACGGCCGCCTGTACTTTGCCATCGGCAAGCACAAGGCCGCCTATAAACAGCTGCTGGACAACACCAACATCGAGGTCTGCACCGCCAACGACAAGGGCGAATGGGTGCGGGTGCGCGGCACGGTGGACTTCGACAACAGCGAAGCCGCCCGCGAAAAGGCGTTTGCCGTGATGCCCCAGCTGCGGGACCTGTACAACGAAAAGACCGGCAATGTGCTGGGCATGGTGTACATGGACCGCATCAGCGCCGAGTGGTTCAACATGGCCGGCGAGCGCAAAACGCTGGTGTGCCAGGGCATGTGAGCGGCCCGGGTCTCCACGATCCGCACAGCGCGCGGGGGAAATCTCCCGCGCGCTCAGGCTGTCCGGCAAGCGATTCGCTTTGCGCGGCGAGGCAGCTTCGACCTCATCCGCCCCGCGTGGGCGGGGCAGCTTCCCCCGCCAGGGGAAGGCGTTTGATCGAACGGCCGCACCGCCGGTTTTTGCCAAAGGCTTCCCCCTGGGGGGAAGCTGTCCCCGAAGGGGACTGATGAGGGGAAAGCTTTCGGACAGCACAAGCCATCCCTTTTTGACAAGCACAGCGCGCGGGGGAAATCTCCCGCGCGCTGTTTTTCTGCGCACATTTTCCCGCCTTTCGCCGCATACCATGGCAGCAGAGAGGGGGAGAGGATATGTTCTGTTGTATAGGCCGCACCGCCAGCCGCCGTGTGCTGGGCGGGATGCTGGCAGCGGCCGCTCTGTTCACCGCTGCCGCCGCGCTGCGCCCGTGCCAGCCTGTCGCCGTCGCCGCCGCCACCCACGAATGGGGGCTGTCCTTCCAGGGGGAGAACCAGGCGCCGGTGCCCAACCTGTCGGCCGAGGAGCTGGCGCCCTACAACGCCTACTACTGCGCGCCGAATCCCGGCAAACGCCTGTATCTCACCTTTGATGCCGGATACGAAAACGGCAACACCGCCGCCATCCTCGACGCGCTGAAAAAGCACAGCGCGCCCGGCGCCTTTTTTGTGGTGGGGCCCTACATCCGTGACAACGCCGAGCTGGTCAAGCGAATGGCGGCCGAGGGGCACATCGTGGGCAACCACAGCTGGAGCCACCCGGACCTGTCGTCCAAGGGCCGCGAGGAGTTTGAAAGCGAGCTGGCGCGGGTGGAGCAGCTCTACCAGGAGACCACCGGCCAGCCGATGCAGAAGTTCTTCCGCCCGCCGCAGGGCAAATTCAGCGACGAGAACCTCCAGTGGGCCAAGGAGCTGGGATACTGCACCGTTTTCTGGAGCCTGGCCTATGTGGACTGGAACACCGACGCCCAGCCCACCGCCCAGCAGGCGTTTGACAAGCTGATCCCCCGCACCCACGACGGTGCCATCGTGCTGCTGCACTCCACCAGCTCCACCAACGCGGCCATCCTCGACGAATTGCTCACCCGGTGGGAGCAGATGGGCTATACCTTCGGCAGCCTCACCGAGCTGGCAGGGGAGGGCGCGTGATGCGGGCGGTGTTTTCCCGCCGCCGCGGCGTGGGGACGGCGTGTGCGCTGGGAATTTTGGCGATGTGCCTGCTGACGGGCGGCGCGCAGGCGCTGCCGGCGGTGGGCGACCTGTTTTCGTCCGGCCCGATGCCCTATCCGCTGCCGGCCTCGCCGCCCTATGTTATCGCGCTGGACGCGGGGCACGGCGGCAGCGATACCGGCGCCCACTCCAGCCAGCTGGAGGAGGTGGAGGCGTGTGAGCGGGCGGTGGACGCCCTGTATGCCCGCCTTGCAAAGGACGACCGATTCACCCCGGTGCGCACCCGCGAAAACGGCGAGGGCTGCCGGATCAAGGAGCGCGCCGCCCGTGCCGCTGAGGCAAAGGCGAACGTGCTGCTCAGCATCCATTTCAACAGCGACCCGTCCTGCGCGCAGTCGCACGGGTTTGAATGCTTTCCCACCCCGCCTGGCCGCGACTGGAGCGAGAACTCGCTGGTGCTGGCCCGCTGCATCGCCGCGCGGATGGGCGAGGCGGGACACCGCCTGCGGGGCGCCGACGGGGTCCGGTTCGCCTACTACAGCGGCAAGCGCAAGCTGATCGTGGACGCCACCGACACCCGCGAGCGCACCCTCCAGAGCTTCGGCATCCTGGAAAGCGCGATGTCCCCCGCCGTGCTGGTGGAGCAGGGATTTCTGAGCAATTCCTCCGACCGCGCCGCCTGGACCGGGCAGGAGGGCTGCAAAAAGGCGGCCGAGGCCTACTATCTCGCCCTGTGCGACTACTTCGGCATGGAACCGCAGCCGGCGCAGAACTGACTTGTGCGCAGGGGAAGGTGCTCTTCGCAGCACCGGCTCTCATCGGCCGATGACATCTGTGCGCGATACGGCGCAGATGCCGTCGGCCCTTTTGTGTGCAGACGGAAAGGGATGCTGCCGCTCCCCCTTGCAATCCGCAGCGGCAGGGGGTATAATAATGAAAAGTCAGTTTCAGGGCGGGGTGCAATTCCCCACCGGCGGTACAGCCCGCGACCGCATACCTTGGTATGCGCTGATTTGGTGAGATTCCAAAGCCGACGGTATAGTCCGGATGAAAGAAACGGCAGGAGCAACGCATCTGTACGGCGCCCTTTTTCTTCCCTTTGGCAGGGAGGAAAAGGGCGCCTTTTGCATACGCCCGGCCGCACCGTGAAAAGGGGCTTTGCAAAAAAGGGGCGAAGTGCCCCGTACAGAAAGGTCGTTTTGTCATGAAAAAACAAATCTCCACCCGCCGTCTGGTCGCCACCGGCATGCTGGCCGCCGTATCGGCCGCGCTGATGTACATCGAGATGCCGCTGCCGCTGATGCCCCCCTTCCTCAAGCTGGACATCTCGGCGGTGCCCATCATGCTGGGCAGCTTCGTCTTTGGCCCGGCGTCGGGCGTTGCAATGGCGCTGCTGAAGGCGCTGGTGCATCTGCTGTCCACCCAGACCGCCGGTGTGGGCGAGCTGGCCGATTTCCTCATCACCGGCAGCTTTGCGCTCACCGCCGGCCTTGTCTACCGCGTGTGGCACACCCGGCGCGGCGCACTGGCCGCCTGCGGCCTCAGCATCGCGGTCATCACGGTGGTGGGGGCGCTGGCCAACTGGTTCATCCTGCTGCCCTTCTACGCCGCGGCCTATATGCCCTACGACGCCATCCTCTCGGCCTGCCAGGCCATCAACCCCGCCATCGACAGCCTGGCCGGATACATCCTGTTTGGCGTTGTGCCGTTCAATCTCATCAAGGGGACGCTGGTTGCGCTGATCACCTTCGTGGTGTATAAGCGCATTTCGGGCGTGCTGCACCGCTGGGTGGACCGCGAGCGGCGCACGGTCTGAACCGAATGTTCCCAACCCGCTTGCACAGACGTGCATAGCCCTTGCAGAATATTGCGAAAAAATTAACAATTTGCAAATTTGGTGTTGAAACGCGGCGCGATTTCCACTATAATAAAAAAAGATATTGTAAAAGGAGGCTGTTCTATGGGAACATCCCTGTTTCTCGTTGCCGCTGATGCCGCCACACAAGGGCCGTCCAATGCGGTCGTGGTGGTCACCGGTCTGGTGCTCGTGTTCGCCATTCTGGTGCTGCTGATGCTCATCATCAACCTGCAGGGCGCAATCTTCACTACGCTGGACAAGAGAAAGGCTGCCAAGGCCGCCGCCGAGCGGGAAGCCGCGCTGGCTGCCGCCGCCGCCGCTGTGCCCAAAGCGTCTGCCGCTGCTCCCGCGGCTGCACCGGTGATCGAGGATGGTATCCCCGATGAGGTTGTGGCTGCCATTGCTGCTGCCATCGCTTCGATGGACGGCGGTCGTTACACCCTGCGCTCGCTCACCCGCAAAAAAGAGGGCCGCGGCGCCTGGAGCCTTGCCGGTGTCGTCTCGACGACCGAACCATTTTAAGGAATAGGAGAGTGACACTGGAATGCAAGCATTTTTCGAAACCATCCAAAAGATCATCGAGTCGTCCGGCTTTGCCAGGATCGCTGCCGAGCCGCTGTACCTGGTGATGATCGTGGTGGCCTGCGTGCTGCTGTACCTGGCCATCGTGCGCGAGTTTGAACCGCTCCTGCTTCTGCCCATCGCTTTCGGCATGCTGCTGGCCAACCTGCCCGGCAGCGGCATCATCCACATGGAATACTTCCTTGCGCCTGCCGGCGCCGACCCCTCCGCCTACCCGATGTTCAGCGAGATCCTGCACAAGGGCGGCCTGGCCGACATGCTGTATCTGGGCGTCAAGCTGGGCATCTATCCGCCGCTGATCTTCCTGGGCATCGGCACCATGACCGACTTTGAGCCGCTGATCGCCCGGCCGTCGAGCCTGCTGCTGGGCGCGGCGGCGCAGCTGGGCATCTTCGTGACCTATATCGGCGCGAAGGCGCTGGGCTTTACCGGGGCGGAAGCTTCCTCCATCGGCATCATCGGCGGCGCCGACGGCCCCACCGCCATCTTCGTTACCAGTAAGCTGGCTCCCCATCTGCTGGGCTCCATCGCCGTGGCGGCCTACAGCTACATGGCTCTGGTGCCGGTCATCCAGCCGCCCATCATGAAGGTCCTCACCACCAAGAAAGAGCGCCAGGTCGTGATGAAGCAGCTGCGCACCGTCTCCAAGACTGAGAAGATCATCTTCCCCATCATGTGCACCATCATCATCAGCCTGATCCTGCCCGATTCGGCCATCCTGATCGGTATGCTGATGCTGGGCAACCTGATGAAGGAGTCCGGCGTGGTCGACCGCATCAACAAGACCGCCGGCAACGAGCTGATGAACATCATCACCATCTTCCTGGGCCTGTCGGTTGGCTGCACCACCAGCGCCAACACCTTCCTCACCCAGCAGACGGTATTCATCGTGTTCCTGGGCCTGATCGCCTTCTGCTTCGGCACCGCCGGCGGCGTGCTGCTGGGCAAGCTGATGTGCTTCCTGACCCACGGCCAGGTGAACCCGCTGATCGGTTCCGCCGGTGTGTCGGCCGTTCCCATGGCTGCCCGTGTGTCCCAGAAGGTTGGCCAGAAAGAGAACCCGCAGAACTTCCTGCTGATGCACGCCATGGGTCCCAACGTGGCCGGCGTGATCGGTTCTGCCGTTGCGGCCGGTATCCTGATCAACCTGTTCAGCTGATCGCCGCGCCAGCAGATCCTGTATCTTCCAAAAGCAGCTCCGGTTTTCCGGAGCTGCTTTTTTTCCGTCTGGGTTATTTTGTTTTCAGGCGGTTTGTGGTATACTAAAACCAGTTATGACCACCGCAGACAAAAGCGGGCCCGTCTCCGCCATTGCCATACAGGAAAGGAAAACGAATGCAGACCTTCGACCAGCAGTTTCTTGCCCTTCGCAAACGATACATCGAGGCCCAGTTCGGCCGTCTGAATCCCATGCAGAAGCAGGCCGTGTTCCACACAAACGGCCCGCTTCTCATCCTGGCCGGCGCGGGCAGCGGAAAGACCACCGTGCTGGTCAACCGCATCGCCAACCTCATCCGGTTCGGCAGCGCCTACCATTCCACCTGGCTGCCCCGCCCGGCCACCGCCGACGACTGCGCCGCCCTCCAGGCCGCGCTGCAGGGCGGTCCCCTCGCGCCCGGCCTGGAACCCATGCTGCGGGACGGCGCCGTCCGCCCCTGGAACGTGCTGGCCATCACCTTCACCAACAAGGCGGCGGGCGAGCTGAAGGAGCGCCTGGCCCGGATGCTGGGCGAGACGATGGGGGCGGACGTGAACGCCTCCACCCTCCACTCGGCCTGCGTGCGCATCCTGCGCCGGGAGGCCGACCGCCTGGGCTACCCGTCCAGCTTCACCATCTACGATTCCGACGACCAGCAGCGGGCGATGAAGCAGGTGTACAAGGACCTGGAGATCGACGAGAAATTCCTGCCGCTGAAAAACTGCCTGGGGTCCATCGGCCGCCTGAAGGACCAGATGGTCAGCCCGGCCGACGCGCTGAAAGCCGGAGCCGACAGCCGGGCCGACCTGGTGGCGCGGACCTACGAGGCCTACCAGAACAAGCTGAAAAGCGCCGGCGCGATGGATTTCGACGACCTCATCTACAACACCGTCCGCCTGCTGGAGGAGGTGGAGGAGTGCCGCCAGTACTACCGCGACCGCTTCCGCTACATCCTCGTGGACGAATACCAGGACACCAGCGTGGCGCAGTTCCGCCTGGTGTATCTGCTGGGCTGCGCGCACAACAATGTGTGCGTGGTGGGCGACGACGACCAGAGCATCTACCGGTTCCGCGGCGCCACCATCGAGAACATCCTCAGCTTCGAGCAGCATTTCCCCGGCGCGCAGGTGATCCGGCTGGAGCAGAACTACCGCTCCACCTCCAACATCCTCGACGCCGCCAACTGCGTCATCCGCAACAACCGCGGCCGCAAGGGAAAGACCCTCTGGACCGAGAACGGCGCGGGCGCGCAGGTGCACCACTACGAAGCCGACAGCGAGGCGGACGAGGCCCAGCATGTGGCAGCCGTCATCGGCAAAAACCTGCGGGAGGGCGCCGCCCTGCGCGACCACGCGGTGCTCTACCGCATGAACGCCCAGTCCGGCCCGCTGGAGACATACTTTGCCCGTTCGGGCATTCCGTATAAGATCATCGGCGGCCAGCGCTTCTACGACCGCAAGGAGGTCAAGGACATGCTGTCCTACTTCGCGCTGACCGCCAACGGCCAGGACGATCTGCGCCTGCGCCGCATCATCAACGAGCCGGCGCGCAAGATCGGCGCGGCCACCGTCGATAAGGTGGCCGCCATCGCCGCCGCCCGCGGGATGAGCATGCTGGACGTGGCCGGGCAGGCCGCCTCCTTTGCCGAGCTGGGCCGTTCCGCCCAGCCGCTGGCGAAGTTCTACGGCATCATCCAGCAGCTGCGCGACCTGCTGCAAAGCGGGGACCTGGGCGGATTCGCCGCCCAGGCGCTGGACGTCACCGGCTACCGCGCCATGCTGGAAAGCCAGGGCGAGGAGGGCCAGGCCCGTCTGGAGAACCTGGGCCAGCTGGTGTCCAGCATGCGCACCTACGCCGACCAGAAGGGCGAGGAGGCCACCCTGTCCGGGTTCCTGGAGGAGGTCGCCCTCATCTCGGACATCGACAACTACGACGAAAACGCCGACCGCGTGGTGCTGATGACCATGCACGCCGCGAAGGGCCTGGAGTTCCCCTATGTCTTTATTTTGGGGCTGGAGGAGGGCATCTTCCCCAGCGAGCTGAGCCGGTATTCCGACGAGGATCTGGAGGAGGAGCGCCGCCTGTGCTATGTGGGCATCACCCGCGCCAAAAAGGAGCTGTGGCTGTGCTCCAGCCGCTCCCGCCTGATCTTCGGCCAGACCCGCCGCAACCGCCCCTCCCGCTTCCTGGAGGAGATCGACCCGAACCTGCTGGACGAGCAGGGGGGACGCACCCCGGCCTGGGGCGGCGGATGGGGTCAGCGCACCGCGCAGCCGTCTGCCGGCGCACCCTCGTGGGGAGCCGCGCCCGCCCGTCCCGCGCCCGGGCACACCGCCCGCCCGGCGGCCTGGGGAGCGGCCACCGCCGGACGTCCCGCCGCCGCCCCGCGCGCGGCCGCCGCGCAGAAGCCCGCCGCCCGCTGTGTGTATGCGCCCGGCGACCGGGTGGAGCACAAGGTGTGGGGCAAGGGCACCATCCGCAAGGTCACCCCGATGGCGGGCGACATGCTGCTGGAGATCCAGTTCGACGCCGCCGGTCTGCGCAAGACGATGGCCAACTACACCCCCATCACAAAAATCGAGTGAGATTCCCGGAGAAAAACCATGAAAGTACGTCTGATCGCCTATACCCCCAATCCCGAGCAGGTGGTGGCCGCCGCCGCCCGCCTGTGCTATTCCGACACCGGCATCGACACCCTGCTGGAGGGCATGACCCCCGAAAAGAGCCGGGAGTTCGTGCGCAAGCTGGCTTCGATGGGCCACGAAAGCCCGATCGAACACGTCAGCTTCACCTTCGGCATCGAGGGGGTCAGCCGCGCGCTGCTGGCCCAGATCACCCGCCACCGCCTGGCCAGCTACAGCGTGCAGAGCCAGCGATATGTGCGGCTGGATCACTTTGAGTATATCACGCCCGACGCGGTGCAGAACGACGAGGCGGGCGCCGCCGCCTTTGCCGAGGCGATGGACGCCGCGGGCGAGGAATACCGCCGCATCGCCTCCGTGCTGAAGGACGGCCACATCCGCCGCCTGCTGCAGGAGGGCGTGCCCGAAAAGGAAGCCGTCCGCCGCGCCGAAAAGCTGGCCATCGAGGACGCGCGCTTTGTGCTGCCCAACGCCTGCACCACCAAGATGATCGTGACGATGAACGCCCGCAGCCTGCACAATTTTTTCCGCCACCGCTGCTGCAGCCGGGCCCAGTGGGAGATCCGCGCGCTGGCCGACGAGATGCTGCGCCTGGTGTGCGGCGTTGCGCCCGCGCTGTTCGAGCAGGCAGGCCCTTCCTGTGTGAAGGGGGCCTGCCCCGAGGGGAAGATGAGCTGCGGCAGGGCCGCCGAGATGCGCGCAAAATACGCCGCGCTGAAAGAGGAGGCGCAGGGATGAAGGGCAGGCTGATCGTGATCGAAGGGCTCGACGGCAGCGGCAAGGCCACCCAGGCCGCGCGCCTGTCCGACGCCCTGTGCGCCGCCGGATATTCCTGCCGCAAGATCACCTTTCCCAACTACGGCAGCCCCTTCTGCCAGCCGGTGGAGCAGTATCTGGCCGGTGCGCTGGGCAGCCACCCGGACGACGTGAACGCCTACGCCGCCAGCGTGCTCTACACCATCGACCGCTTCGCCAGCTTCCAGCAGGACTGGAAGCCATTCTACCGGGAAGGCGGCATCCTGGTGGCCGACCGCTACACCACCTCCAACGCGGTGCACCAGTGCTCCAAGCTGCCGCCGGAGCAGTGGAAGCAGTTCACCGACTGGCTGTTTGACCTGGAGTATGAAAAGGTGGGCATCCCGCGCCCCGACCAGGTGATCTATCTGGACGTGGACCCGAAGGTCAGCCAGAAGCTGCTGGCCGGGCGGTACCACGGCGACGAGGCCAAAAAGGATATCCACGAAAAGGACGCCGCCTATCTGGCGCGCAGCCGGGAGGCCGCCCACTGGTGCGCCGGTGCGCTCGGATGGGACACCATCGCCTGCTGCGAGCAGGAGGCGATGCGCGCGGTGGAGGACATCGCGGCCGACGTGTGGGACGCGGTGCGCCGCAATCTGTAAAAGAAAAGGGGAGATGTGCGATGGTTCGCACGGCAACCGAACAGGACCTGCCGGCCCTGTCTGCCCTGTGGCAGCAGGTGTTCGGCGACGAGCCCGCGTATTCCGCCCGCGTGATGCGGGAGTTCGCCGGGCTGGACAATGTATATCTCGACGACGAGGACGGCGTTTCGGCCATGCTGACGGCCATCCTGGTGCAGCTTTCGGGGCGGCCGGGCGCGTATTTCTACGCCGCCGCCACCGCGCCCGACAAGCGCGGACAGGGGAGGATGACCGCCCTGCTGTCCCACGCGCGCAATGCGCAGATGCAGAAGGGACGGGGCTTTGCGGTGCTGGTGCCGGCCAGCGAAAGCCTGCGCGGTTTCTATGCCGCCCGCGGCTTTGAACCGGCCTTTTCCCTGCGCACGGTGCGCCGCACGATCCGGCGGAACCTGTGGGCGGTGGCCGATTTCGACACCATCACCGGGGTGCGCTTTTCGCAGGTGCGCCGCCGGTTCGCGCCGGATGCGGTGCAGCTGCCCGACGCCGCCATGACCGGCCAGATCCTGCAGCTGTATTCCAAAGGCGCCACCACGGTGGAGACCAGCCGCGGATACGGCATCTATTTTGAAGAAGGAGACACCCTCCGCTTCGTTGAATTGTTTGCAGACAGCGACGCCGACGCCCAGCTGCTGCTGGAAGCTGCCCGCGACCGCACCGGATGCGAGCGGGCGGCCATCACGCTGGCGGGTACAAGCGAGCTGTTTTTGGGGGAGGGACAGGCCCGACCCTATGGAATGGCCAGCTTCTGGGCCGAAAAGCCCGAGCTGTACCAGAGTTATATGAACCTGATGCTGGAATAAGGAGACAAACGGATGGACAACAACGAAAAGCGCATGCTGGATGAAACCGGCGCCGAAGCCGAGAACACCCAGGCCGCCGAAATTGCCGAACCCGCCGAGCGGGCCGAATCCGCCGAACAGGCCCAGGCTGCCGAGCCCGCCGCGCGCATCGAGGCGGAGTTCGACGCCGACAGCGACGCCGAATACGGCGAGGACGAATCTGAATACGAGGACGAGGACGACGCCCCCGCCCGCCGCCACGGGTGCAGCTGGGCCGGGCTGATCATCGCGCTGCTGTTCGGCGCGCTGCTGCTGGGCGGCGCCGCCATGCTGATGAGCGCGATGGACGAGATCGCCGGCGACGGCAGCCTCACCGGCCAGGAGGTGACGGTGGAGATCCCCCAGGGCACCCGCACCAGCGAGATCGCCCAGCTTCTGCAGGACCAGGGCGTGATCGAGCACGCGCTCTTCTTCAAGGGGTATCTGGCCATCACCGACAAAGCCGGCGATCTGCAGTACGGCACCTTCCAGCTGCGCGTGGGCGCGGGCTACGATGAGCTGATCGAGGTCCTCACCCAGCCGCAGAGCAACACGGTGCGGGTGACCTTCCCCGAGGGCAGCACCATCTTCCAGTTCGCAAGGCGGGTGGAGGAGGCCGGCCTGTGCACCGCCGACGAATTCATCGAGGCGGCCAACAACGTGGAGGCCTATGCCGACATCCCGTTCTGGAGCCGCATCGAGGCCGACCCCAACACCTTCATGTTGGGCGAAGGCTATCTGTTCCCCGAGACCTACGAGTTCTATAAGGACGATACGCCCGAAAACATCGTGCGCAAGCTCTACGAGCAGTTCAACGACGAGATCACGGCCGACATGTACGCCCGCATGGACGAGCTGGGCATGAGCCTGCGCGAGGTCATCACGCTGGCCAGCCTGATCCAGGAGGAGGCCGGCGACCCCGCCAACCAGGCCGACGTCTCCAGCGTATTCCACAACCGCCTGCAGCCGGATTCCCCCTATCCCCGCATGGGCAGCGACGTCACCTGGTACTACCTGGAGGACTTCGTGTTCCCCTACTACGCCAAGCAGGCGGGCGTGTCGGACGAGGAAGGCGAGAGCGTGACCCCCACCGAGATCAAGTACGCCTACTTCACCGGCGACTCCGACCCCAATTCCCGCGTGGGCCTGCCGGCCGGGCCGCTGTCCAGCCCGGGCCGCGACGCCATCCACGCCGCGCTGTATCCGTCGGACACCGACTACTACTTCTTCCTCACCGACAAGAACGGCAAATACTACTACGCCAACACCTACGAGCAGCACCAGCAGAACATCGTGGAGATGGAGCGGGTGAACAACAGCTGATTTTGCGCCGCCGTCCGGCTGCCGGGCGGCGGCTGTTTTGTGAACAGAAAGGAACCGAATATGCCTGAACTGCTTTCCCCGGCCGGGGACCTGGAACGCCTGGAATACGCGCTGGCCTACGGCGCCGACGCGGTGTATGCCGGTATGCCCGAATTCGGGATGCGCGCCGCCGCTCCGAATTTCACCCCCGATCAGCTTGCCCGGGGCGCCGCGCTGGCGCACGGCATGGGCAAAAAATTGTATCTCACCCTCAACACCACCCCCACCAACGAGGACGTCGCCAAAATGCCGGACGCCATCCGCCTGGCGGTGCAGGCCGGGGTGGACGCCTTCATCGTGGCCGATCTGGGCGTGCTGGCGATGGTGAAAAAATACGCGCCGGACACCGACGTGCACCTGTCCACCCAGGTGGGCATCACCAACTACATGGCGGCGCAGGCGGCGTGGGAGATGGGCGCAAAGCGGGTGGTGCTGGCGCGGGAGCTGAGCCTGCAGGACATCGCCATCATCCGCGACAACACCCCCGCCGAACTGGAGCTGGAAGCCTTTGTGCACGGCGCGATGTGCATGAGCGTATCGGGCCGGTGCCTGCTCAGCCACGCGCTGAACGGCCGCAGCGCCAACCGCGGCGAGTGCACCCAGCCCTGCCGCTGGAAATATCATCTGGTGGAGGAGAGCCGTCCCGGGCAGTTGTTCGAGATCGGCGAAAACGAGACCGGCAGCTACATCCTCAACGCCGACGACCTGTGCGCCGCGCCCTTCCTCGACCTGGTGCTGGCGGCGGGCGTGGACAGCCTGAAGATCGAGGGGCGCGGCAAGACCTTCTACTATGTGGCCAGCGTCACCAGCGCCTACCGCCGCGCGCTGGATGCCGCCATCCGGATGGGCGAGGGATACCAGTGCCCCGACGATGTGCTGGAGGAGCTCACCCGCACCAGTCACCGCCGGTATTCGCCGGGCTTCTATTTCGGGCCGGAGCACGCCATCCAGAACACCAAGAAGGGCGGCTATATCCGCGACTGGGAAGTGATCGCGGTGTGCGAGAGCTGCGACGGCGAGCTGCTGCGCTGCACCCAGCGCGGGAAATTCGAGCTGGGCGACCGTCTGGAGGCGCTCACCCCGTCGGGGCAGACCTTTGAACTGGACCCGGTGTTCATCCTGGGCGCGGATGGCCGTCCCATCCAGAGCACGCCGCACCCGAAGATGGAGTTCACCATCCCCTGCGGCAAGAACATCCCGCCCAAAAGCATCCTGCGCCGCCGCGTGCAGTGAGCCGGGAAAAAGCCGGTGCTGCGCCGGAGCTGTGCAAAGGCTCTGCCTTTGCGATCCGCGATTTTTTGAAAAAAATCGAGTAA
>DGYMR06203__coassemble_1301_pt1 | contig 16140 bp, 17 predicted proteins | sample DGYMR06203__metabat2_high_PE_003 | metagenome-assembled genome bin DGYMR06203
GTGCAGGCGGGAAAGTCTCGACCTCATCCGCCCACTACCGGGGGCACCTTCCCCTGCCAGGTGAAGGCTTCCGGTACCGTTGGCTTCCCCCTGGGGGGAAGCTGTCCCCCGCTGGGGGACTGATGAGGGGAAATCTTCCGCCGCGCACAAATCCCCGCAAAAGCGGATATCCCGGCAAAGCCATCCCCATCCAACCGGCGGGCTTTGTGCAGGCGGGAAAGTCTCGACCTCATCCGCCCCCTACCGGGGGCACCTTCCCCAGCCAGGGGAAGGCTTCCGGTACCGTTGGCTTCCCCCCCTGGGGGGAAGCTGCCGCGCAGCGGCTGATGAGGGGAAATCTTCCCCCGCGCACAAATCCCCGCAAAAGCGGATATCCCGGCAAAGCCAAAAGCCCCCGCCGCATTCCTGCGGCGGGGGCTTTCTCTATCCGGGCCTTTCGGCGGCGCTGCGCGCGGTGTGGACCTGCGGGTCCTGTGCGGGAAACGTCCCTGTGCGGTGCGCAGAACGGTGTCCGCTCAAAAGGATAAGGAATCGTTATTCGTCGTCGGCGGTGTTGCCCAGCTTCTTGGCCTCCTCGATCACCTTGCTCTCGAGGTTGGCGGGCAGCGGCTCATAGCGCACAAAATCGAAGGTGAACCAGCCGCGTCCCTGGGTCAGCTGACGCATATAGGTGGTGAAGTCCTGCATTTCGCTCATCGGCACCTCGGCCTCCACCTTCTGCAGGCCGTCCTCGTCCGGGCTCATGCCCAGCACACGGCCGCGGCGCTTGGTCACCTCACCCATGATGTCGCCGGTGTTGTCGTTCGGCACATAGGCGTTCAGCTGGCCGACCGGCTCCAGCAGGATGGGACCGGCGTTGGGCAGCGCGGCTTTGTAGGCCAGCTTGGCGGCCATGATGAAGGCCATCTCGCTGGAGTCCACCGGGTGATAGCTGCCGTCCAGCAGGGTGGCCTTCAGGCCGACCACCGGGTATCCGGCCAGCACGCCGTGCGCGGTGGCCTGGCGCAGGCCCTTTTCCACGGCCGGGAAGTAGTTCTTGGGCACGCTGCCGCCGAACACCTTCTCCTCGAACACCATCTCGTCGGAATCGCACGGTTCGAACTCGATCCACACGTCGCCGAACTGGCCGTGGCCGCCGGTCTGTTTCTTGTGGCGGCCCTGCGCCTTGAACTTCTTGCGGATCGACTCGCGGTAGGCCACGCGCGGCGGCGTCAGCTCCACCTCCACGCCGAACTTGGCTTTCAGGCGGGCGCACACCACGTCCAGATGCTGTTCGCCCAGGCCGGAGATGACCTGCTGCACCGTCTCGCTGTTCATCGTGTATTTCAGGGTGGGATCCTCTTCCATCAGGCGGGCCAGCGCGCCGCTGATCTTGCCCTCGTCTCCCTTCTTCACCAGGCGCAGCGCCATCGAATAGGTGGGCACCGGGAAGGTGGGCGCGGGCAGAGCCACCACGCGGCCGGGGGCGCACAGGGTGTCGCCGGTCTGGGCGGCGCTCAGCTTGGTGATGGCGCCGATGTCGCCGGCGTCGAACTCGTCGGCGTCGGTCTGCTTTTTGCCCTTCACCCACAGCAGCTTGCCCATCCGCTCGGGCTCGCCGGTGCGGGCGTTCACCAGCGGGGTGTCGGCCTTCAGCTTGCCGGCGATCATCTTCACATAGCTCAGCTTGCCCACGAACGGGTCGGCCACCGTCTTAAAGACATAGGCGGCCACCGGGGCGTCGCTGGTGCACTCCAGCTCCACCTCGTTGCCGGCGGCGTCGGTGCCGGTTGCGCTGGCGCCGCGCGCGGCGCTGGGCAGCAGCTTCTTGATGGCGAACAGGATCTGGTCCATGCCCTCCAGCAGGGTGGCGCTGCCGCAGACCACCGGGGTGATCGCGCCGGTCTTGACGCCGGTGCGCACGCCCGCGGTCAGCTCGTCCGGCGTGAACGGCTCGCCCTCAAAGAACTTCTCCATCAGGGCCTCGTCGGTCTCGGCGACGGCCTCGCTCATGGCCTCGACCAGGCCGTCCAGGCGGTGGCCGATGTCGGGCATCATCACCTCGTTCGACTTGCCATTGTCGTAGCGGTAGGCCTTCATGGTCAGCAGGTTGATGTAGATGAACTTGCCGTCGTCGGCGCGCACGGGCACCACCACCGGGCAGATGGCGGGGCCGAACCGGGCCTTCAGGTCCTCAAAGACCTTGTAGAAGTTGGCGTTCTCGACGTTCAGCTTGGAAACGTAGATCATGCGGCTCTTGCCGTATTTCTCGGCCAGCTGGTAGGCCTTTTCGGCGCCCACCTGCAGGCTGTCGCGGGCAGACACGGTGATCAGCACGCTCTCCACGGCGCGGATGCCCTCGTACAGGCCGGTCTCGAAATCGAACAGGCCCGGCGCGTCGATCAGGTTGATCTTCACGCCGTCATATTCCACCGGGGCCAGCGCGGCGGCCAGCGATGCGTGGCGGCGCGCTTCCTCGGGATCAAAATCGCACACGGTGTTGCCATCCTCTACCCGCCCCAGACGATCGGTTCCGCCGGTGGTGTACAGCAGGGCTTCGGCCAGGCTGGTCTTGCCTGCTCCGCCGTGGCCGGCGATCAGGACGTTGCGGATGTTGTTCGTTGTATAGTTCATTTTCATACCCTCTTTTCTACCGCAAATATTGGGGACGCGGTAGCAACTTATACAAAAATTTTACCACACTATATCCAAATTTCAACTATTCGGCGGGCAAAATGGCGTAAAAACTTTGTGAGAAGGTTTGTGAAAATCTACTATTGATTTTTTCTCACCGCGCGGCATAGGCGGGTTTTACCGCCCGTTTGCCGCCAGCCACCCGCCCAGATCGGCCAGCATGTCGTGCGGCAGCATGCCGGTCTGGCCCAGACGCCGCGCGCACAGGTCCCCCGCCAGGCCGTGCAGGAACACGCCGCACACCGCCGCGTCGGCCGGGGCAAGGCCGGCGCAGGCCAGCGCCGCGATCATCCCCGCCAGCACGTCGCCGCTGCCGCCCCGGGCCATCCCGGCGCTGCCGGTGGTGTTTTTCCACAGCCGCCCGTCCGGCGCGGCCACCAGCGTCTCGTGGCCTTTCAGCACCAGCACGCAGTCGTTTTCCCGGGCAAACCGCCGCGCGGCGGCGGGGCGGCCGCGCTCCACATCGGCCACCGTGCAGCCCGCAAGGCGGGCCATCTCGCCGGGGTGCGGCGTGAGGATCAGGCCGCCCTGCGGGTGGGGCAGTGCGCTGCCCGCCAGCGCGTTGAGGGCGTCGGCGTCCAGCACGGCCGGCCCCGCTGTGCGGGGCACAAGATCCCGCACCAGGGCGGCGGTGTCGGCGCCGGGCGTCAGGCCGGGCCCGGCCAGCAGGGCGCGGCATCCCTTCAGCTTTTCGCGCAGCAGCGGCAGATTTTCCACTGAAGGCCCTCCGCTCTCCCCCGCCTGCAAGGGCAGCAGCACACACTCGGGCAGCCGCGCGCAGCAGGCGGCCAGCACCGGCTCCACCGACGCCAGCTGCACGATGCCCGCCCCCGCGCGCAAAGCGCCTTCGGCGGCCAGCAGCGCCGCGCCGCGATAGGGCAAACTGCCGCACAGGCACAGCAGGGTGCCGAAGGTGCCCTTGTGGCTTTCGGGCGGGCGGGGCGGCAGCAGGGAGAGGACCAGCGAGGCGGTGATGGGCAGCATAGACAGCACTTCCTTTTTTTCGTTTTGCCTCCATTATAGCACGCGCGGCGCGGATGTGGTATGATGAAGAAAAGGGTTTTGCCCATCCAAGGAGGTATCGCCATGACCGAAGAAAAACAGCGTCTGGAAGCGCTGATCGCCCAAAGCCGCCGCATCGTCTTTTTCGGCGGCGCGGGGGTGAGCACCGAGAGCGGCATCCCGGACTTCCGCAGCCAGGACGGCCTGTACAACCAGCAGTGGGCCTGGCCGCCGGAGGAGATCCTCAGCCACGACTTCTTCTTCTCCCACACCGCGGAATTTTTCCGGTTCTACCGCGAAAAGATGCTGGTGAAGGCCGCGCCGGGCGCGGCGCATTTGCGCCTGGCGGCGCTGGAGGCGGAGGGCAAGCTCACCGCCGTCATCACCCAGAACATCGACGGCCTGCACACCGACGCGGGCAGCAGGCGGGTGTATGAGCTGCACGGCAGCGTGCGGCGCAACCACTGCCTTTCCTGCGGGGCGGCATATGGGCTGGAGCTGCTGGAAAACACCGCCGGCATCCCCCGCTGCCCGGCCTGCGGCGGGCTTGTGAAGCCGAACGTCGTGCTCTACGGCGAGGGGCTGGACAGCGAAGTGCTGGCCGGTTCCATCGCGGCGCTGCGCGCGGCCGACCTGCTGATCGTGGGCGGCACCTCGCTGGCGGTCTACCCGGCGGCGGGCCTTCTGCGCTACTACGATGGCGGGCCGCTGGTGGTCATCAACCGCACCCCCACCCCCGCCGACCGCCTGGCCGACCTCGTCATCCGCACCCCCATCGGGCAGACGCTGGCGCCGGTATAAAACGCACACATCCCCTCCCGGCCCATATACTGGGCAAAAGGAGGGGATGTTTTGTGACTGATTGGATGCGATACGGCGCGGCGGGCCTCGCCGCCACCGTGCTGCCTTTTCTGTGCACCTCCACCGGCGCGGCGGCGGTGTTCCTCACCCGGCCGGGCGGCGGCGCCAAGCGGATGCGCGCGCTGCTGGGCTTCGCGGCGGGGGTGATGCTGGCGGCCAGCGTGTTCAGCCTGCTGCTGCCGGCAGCCCAGCAGGCCGAGGCGCTGGGGGTCCCCGGCTGGGCGGCGGCCTGCGGCGGCTTCGCGGCGGGCGCGGCCTTCCTGCTGGCGCTGGACCGTCTGCTGGCCCGCACAGGGGGCCGGCGGCGGCGTCTGGCGGGGTTTGCCATCACGCTGCACAACCTGCCCGAAGGGATGGCGGTGGGCCTGGCGGCCGCGCTGGCCCTGAAAAGCGGGGTGGGCCTGGCGGCCGGCGCCGGGGCGCTGGCGCTGGGGGTGGGCATCCAGAACCTGCCCGAGGGCGCGGCGGTCAGCCTGCCGCGGTGTCAGCAGGGGGAGAGCCGCCCCCGCGCCTTTCTGGCGGGGGTGCTGTCCGGCCTGCCGGAACCGGCGGGCGGGTTCGCGGCGGGCGCGCTGGCCGGTCTGGCCGCCCCTGCGCTGCCCTGGATGCTGGCCTTTGCGGCGGGCGCGATGGTGTATGTCAGCGCCGAGGAGCTGATCCCCACCGCCAGCGCCGGCGAGGACCGCGCGGGCACGCTGGGCCTTTTGGCGGGGTTCGTGCTGATGATGGCGCTGGATATGGCGCTGGGCTGATTCACAGCCGGGTGCGCCGCCAGTACTCGCCCATGCTCTGGCCGGGGGTGCTGGTCACCTCGTTGGCCAGATACCCGGCCAGCTCGCCCGGCTCCCACAAAAGCGCCTGCTGCACCGAGGAAAACTCCACCTCGGCGTAGAAAAATTCGCCCGGCTGCCCGGCGTCCACCCGGTTCACTTCCAGCACAAGGCCGTCCGGCAGGGCATAGCGGCGCTGCTGCTTTTCGATCAGCGGGCGGCCCACCACCTTCTCCAGCCGGGCAAACTGTTCCGCCGTCAGCGGCAGCTCGATCTCCTCGCGCGCCAGCGTGCCCGCCCCCTTGATGCACAGCACATAGTCGGTGTGTTCGCCGCACCGCTCGCTGCGGATGCGCACGGTGGGCCCCAGCGAGAGGTACCCCTGCCGCATCTCGATGCGGGCGGTCTCGGGCAGGGTGGGCCAGGTGTCGGTGAGCCATTTGCGTTCGATCTCCATAGGGCTTGCTCCTTTCGTTTTGCGCTTTCATTATACACCCCGGGCGCAAAATATGGTATACTGTACCTATACTTTACAAGAAAACGAGGAGCATCGCCATGAAACAGACCCGCCCCTGGCCCGCCTTTTCCGTCACCCGCAAGGCCGAGACCGCCCTGCACAGCGGTCATCCCTGGGTGTACGACACCGAGATCACCGCCGCCCCCGACACCCTCCCCGCCCCCGGCGCGATCGTGGACGTGTTCGGGCCGAAGGGCAGCTGGCTGGGCGCGGGATTTTTCAGCCCCTCCAGCAAGATCCGGGTGCGCATCGTGTCCCGCAATGCCAACGACCGGATGGACGAGAGCTTCTGGAAGCGCCGTCTGGAATACGCCTGGGCCTACCGCAAGGCGGTGCTTGCGCCCGAGGAGCTGGACTGCTGCCGCATCGTGTTCGGCGAGGCGGACAGCCTGCCCGGCCTGACGGTGGACCGCTTCCACGACCTTTTGTCGGTGCAGATCCTGTCGGTGGGCATGGAGGCGATCAAGGACACGCTGCTGCCCGCGCTGGCCGAACTGCTGCGCGCCGACGGCCAGGTCATCCGCGGCATCTACGAGCGCAACGACGTGGCTCTGCGCGAGCGGGAGGGCCTTGCGCAGTACAAGGGCTGGTATCCGCTGGGCACCGACCCCGGCAGCCCCTGCACCAAGATCTGCGAGAACGGCGTCTATTACGCGGTGGACGTGGAGAACGGCCAAAAGACCGGCTTTTTCCTCGACCAGAAATACAACCGCCAGGCGGTGGCACGCCTTGCGCGGGGCAAGCGGGTGCTGGACTGCTTCACCCACACCGGCAGCTTTGCGCTGAATGCGGCGCGCGGCGGCGCGGCCCACGTGACGGCGGTGGACGTGAGCCAGACGGCGGTGGAGATGGCGCGCGCCAACGCGGTGCGCAACGGCCTGGACAACCGGATGGACTTTCTGTGCGAAAATGTGTTCGACCTGCTGCCCCGGCTGGAAAAAGAGGGCTGTCCCTACGATTTCATCATCCTGGACCCGCCCGCCTTCACCAAGTCCCGCAAGACCACCCAGAACGCGCTGCGGGGCTACAAGGAGATCAACTACCGGGCGATGAAGATGCTGCCGCGGGGCGGCTATCTGGCCACCGCCAGCTGCAGCCACTTCGCCACCGAGGAGCTGTTCCGCAAGATGCTGGCCAGCGCGGCGGCCGACGCCGGGCGCAGCCTGCGCCAGATCGAGGCGCGCCAGCAGTCGCCCGACCACCCCATCCTGTGGAACGTCCCGGAGACCGATTACCTCAAGTTTTTCCTGTTCCAGGTGGTGTGAACGTGAGGTTTTGCCGAAATGCACAAAAAGCCCCGCTGTTTTTTGGCGCTGCGATTGGCAAATCCCCCTGCCTGTCGGGCTGGTTCGACATGCTTTGTGTTCCGAGTGTGTTATATTGAATACGCACCCTTAACAAATATACACTGTCAAACGCACGGCGGCGGCTTTGTCCTCTTGTGGGACGGAGCCGCCGCCGTGTGTGTTTGGCGGGAGGGGGAGAGGCGTTCGGTACCGCTGGCTTCCCCCCTGGGGGGGAAGCTGTCAGGCGCAGCCTGACTGATGAGGGGAGGGCTTGCCCCGCTGCACCCGCTTGCGGCAAAGCGCGGCAAACCCGCCGGACTCGCCCTCATCCGCCCCCTTCGGGGGCACCTTCCCCCACCGGGGGAAGGCGTTCGGTACGGCCGGCTTCCCCCCAGGGGGGAAGCTGTCGCCGGACGGCGACTGATGAGGGGAGGGCTTACCCTGTCACACCTGCTTGCGGCAGAGCGCGGCAAATTCGCCGGACTCGCCCTCATCCGCCGGGGAAAGGCATTTTGCCCGGCACAGCGCCCATTTTCGCGCAAAAAAGCCCAGCGCATCCACAGACGGGATGCGCCGGGCGGTTGAAACGAATTCGTGAGAACTTATTTCAGCTCGATCTTCGCGCCAGCCTCTTCCAGCTTCTTCTTCAGCTCTTCGGCCTCGGCGGTGGGAACGGCCTCCTTCAGGGTCTTGGGAGCCTCGTCAACCAGAGCCTTCGCTTCCTTCAGGCCCAGGCCGGTGGCCTCCTTAACAGCCTTGATGACAGCCATCTTGTTGGCGCCAACTTCAGCCAGAACAACGTCGAACTCGGTCTTCTCCTCGGCAGCGGGAGCGGCGGCAGCAGCGCCGGCAACCATAACGGGAGCAGCAGCAGACACGCCGAACTCCTCTTCGATGGCCTTGACCAGCTCGTTCAGCTCCAGAACGGTGAGGGCCTTTACTTCTTCAACAATAGCAGTGATCTTCTCAGAAGCCATGGTAGTTACCTCCAATATGTTTGAATTTTTCAGTCTTGTGCAGGGCTGTTATGCGGCTCTCAGGCCACTTCGCCGCCCTCGGCGTTCTTCTCGGCGATGGCATTGATGGCCACGGCCAGACCGCGCAGGTTGCCGGTAAGGGCACTGAGCAGCATGGACAGCAGGCCCTCGCGGCCGGGCAGCTTGGCCAGCTCTTCCACTTCAGCCTTGCTCATGGCAGCGCCGTCCATATAACCGGCCTTGATGCTGAAAGCGCCTTTGGAATCCTCGGCAAACTTGTTCAGGATCTTGGCGGCCACGATGGGGTCTTCCTTCGAGATGGCCAGAGCGGTGGAGCCTTCCAGCACCTCGCTGATGCCCTCCACGCCGGTGTCCTTGATCGCCAGACGCAGCATGGTGTTCTTCACAACGCTGTACTCCACGCCGGCCTCACGCAGCTCCTTGCGAAGCTTGGTATCGTCGGCAACGGAAATACCCTTGTAGTCCACCACAACGCCGGCCACGGAACCCGCGATCTTCTCGCGCAGTTCAGCGACGTAGGCCTGCTTCTGGCTCAAAATCTTCTCACTGGGCAATTCGTTTCACCTCGTTTCAACTACTCGCTAACGCGCCGCAAACAAAAACGCCTCTTTTCCAGGCACAGCCGAAAAAGAGGCGGAAAAATCCATCTTCGATGACATTCACGCGTTTCTCGGCAGGCGGATCAACTCGTTTACACCTTGCGGCGCCTGCTGTCTTAAAAACAGCATTCATAGTATACCATGCCGACACGCAGTGTGTCAACAGGTTTTTTCAAAAATTATACGCCGTACTTGTTGGCGCTCAGGCGGATGCCGGGGCCCATGGTGGAAGCCACGGTGGCGCTGCGGATGTACTGACCCTTGGCAGCGGCGGGCTTCGCCTTCACGATGGCGTCCATAACGACCTTCAGGTTCTCACCCAGCTTCTCGGGGCCAAAGCTGGCCTTGCCGATGGGCACATGGATGATGTTCTGCTTGTCCAGGCGGTACTCGATCTTACCGGCCATGGCCTCGCGCACAGCGCGGCCCACGTCGGGGGTCACGGTGCCGGCCTTGGGGTTGGGCATCAGGCCGCGCGGGCCCAGGATCTTACCCAGACGGCCAACCTGGCCCATCATGTCGGGGGTGGTCACCAGCACGTCGAAGTCGATGAAGCCTTCGTTCTGGATCTTGGCCACCAGATCGGCGTCGCCCACCATCATGGCGCCGGCTTCCTCGGCGGCCTTGGCGGCGTCGCCCTTGGCGATGGCGATGACGCGCACGTTCTTACCGGTGCCGTTGGGCAGCACCACAGCGCCGCGGACCTGCTGGTCGGCGTGGCGGCTGTCAACGCCCAGACGGACATGCAGCTCGACGGTCTCGTCGAACTTGGCCTTGGCGGTCTGGCAGCAGATGGCCAGGGCCTCCTCGCTCTCGTACAGCTTGGTACGATCTACGAGCTTCTTGCTATCAACATAGTGTTTGCCGTGTTTCATTACTTCTCCTCCTGTGGTAAATCGGATTCAGTTCCTCCCACGAATGGCGGGTGTGTCAGTCCACAACCGTGATGCCCATGCTGCGGCAGGTGCCGGCGATCATGCTGATGGCGGACTCGATGTTGGCCGCGTTCAGGTCGGGCATTTTGGTGGTGGCGATCTCCTGCAGCTGGGCACGGGTGATGGTGGCGACCTTGGTCTTGTTGGGCACGCCGGAACCACTCTCGATGCCGCAGGCCTTCTTGATCAGAACGGCCGCCGGAGGGGTCTTGGTGATGAAGCTGAAGGAACGGTCGGCATACACGGTGATCACCACGGGGATGATATAGCCGATGTCGTTCTTGGTGCGCTCATTGAATTCTTTGGTGAACGCCATGATGTTCACGCCATGCTGACCCAGAGCAGGACCAACAGGCGGCGCCGGGGTTGCTTTGCCGGCGGGGATCTGAAGCTTGATATAGCCAGTTACCTTTTGCGCCATTTTAACTGCACCTCCATGAATTTGTGGTAAGTTAGCGGGCTGCGGCCTGCCGGCCGTGCCCTCCCACGGGCGCACACCCTGTGCGCCCTATAAAAACCGCACCTGGCGGCTCTTACCATGTGTTTTGTTTGTGTGTCTTGGAATCAGATGGGTTTTACCTGCGCCAGTTCCAGCTCGGCGGGGGTCTCCCGTCCGAACATCGAAACGGTCACACGGACCTGGTTTTTGGGGATGTCGATCGCGTTCACGATGCCCACAAACCCGGCCAGCGGCCCGGCGGTGATCTCGACATTGTCGCCCACCTCATAGTCCACCGTCAGCTGCTCGTGTGTATCCACGCCCAGCGCGTCCACCTCGCTTTGCGACAGCGGGACGGGCTTGGACGACGGGCCCACAAAGCCCGTCACGCCGCGGCAGTTGCGCACGATGTACCAGCTTTCGTCGGTCATCACCATCTTCACCAGCACATAGCCGGGGAAGAGCTTGCGCTCCACCATGCGCTCTTTGCCGTCCTTCAGCTCGGCCACCTGTTCGGTGGGCACGCGCACTTCGTGGATCAGGTCCTGCAAACGACGGTTTTCCACGATGGTTTCCAGATTGGTTGCCACCTTATTCTCATAGCCGGAATAGGTATGCACGACATACCACATTGCTTGTTCTGCCATCCTTACACCTCCGCTTGCGTGTGTTGCGTGCTTTTTGGCTTACGCGCCCACAGCCAGCCGGACCAGCCAGCCGAACGCGGTATCCAGCCCCAGCACCACCACAGAGGAGATCAGCATCACAACCAGCACCACGATGCTGTTGTTGATCACCTGGGATTTGCTGGGCCACACGACCTTTTTCATCTCGCTTCTCACATCGCGGAAGTACTTTGCAATGCGGGAGAAAAAGCCCTTGATGCCGGCGATGAAGCCCTTCTTCGGCTTCTTGGCGGGCTTTTCATTCTTGGTCGCTTTGTCTGCCATAATGCTCCGCCTTTCTTACTTGGTCTCGCGATGAACAGTATGCTTTTTGCAGAAGCGGCAATACTTTTTCATCTCCAGCCGGTCGGGGCTGTTCTTCTTGTTCTTCATGGTGTTGTAATTGCGCTGTTTGCACTCCGTGCAGGCCAGTGTAATCTTCACTCTCATTCTCTTCGGCACCTCCATTTAACGGTTCGTTTAGCCTCCCTCATGCAGACAGGGACGCGCGCAAAACTGCACACAAAAAAATACCCCTGCACAAGAGGTAAAGTTATCATACCACACTCCTCGCCCTTCCGTCAAGCCCCGAATGCGGGTTTTTTCCGGTTTTTTCGGGGTCCTGGGGGCGGGTTGCCCCGTTTTGGGGGGTGACAAACCGGAATGAAATGTGCTATGATAATCATACTTATGGAACGGACCCCGCGTCCGCCATCCTTTATATAAAGAAAGAAGGGGCTTTTCCCATGCAGAAACTTCGATGTGCGCTGCTGTTCGGCGGCGTTTCCAGCGAACACGAGATCAGCTGCAAATCGGCCGCCACCTGGGCGCGCAACCTCTCGCCCGAGCGGTACGACGTATATTATATCGGTATCACCAAAGCCGGCCGCTGGCTGCATGTCACCGGCACGCCCGACGAGATCGAGTCGGGCGAATGGGCGCAGAAGGGCTACAGCGAGTGCACCCTCTCCCCCAGCCGCGCGCACCACGGCCTTGTGGAGTTCGCGCCGGACGCCACCCGCATCCTGAAACTGGACGTGGTGCTGCCGGTGCTGCACGGCAAGAACGGCGAGGACGGCACGGTGCAGGGCCTGCTGGAGCTGGCGGGCCTGCCCTATGTGGGCTGCGGCGTGCTGGCCAGCGCGGTGTGCATGGACAAGGCGGTGGCCAACACCCTGCTGGACGCCGCGGGCGTCCCCCGCTGCGCCTGGGACTGGGCCTGGCGGCATGAGACCGCCGACTTCGACGCCCTCGAGGCGCGCCTCGCCCGCAAGCTGGGCTATCCCATCTTCGTCAAGCCCGCCAACGCGGGCAGCAGCGTGGGCATCAGCAAGGCCGCCGACAAACAGGCGCTGCGCCGCGCCATCGAGGTGGCGCTGGCCGAGGACGAGAAGGTGGTCTTTGAGCGGTTCGTGAAGGGGCAGGAGATCGAGTGCGCGGTGATCGGCAACCGCGATCCCCACAGCACCCTGCCCGGCGAGATCCTGGCCAGCCAGGAGTTCTACACCTACGACGACAAGTATGTCGCCGGCACCTCCCGCACCCAGATCCCGGCCAACCTCTCGCCCGAGATGCAGCAAAAGGTGGCCGCCATCGCCGAGAAGGCGTATAAGGCGCTGGGCTGCGAGGGGCTTGCGCGGGTGGACTTCTTCGTGGAGAAGGACACCGGGCGGGTGCTGCTGAACGAGATCAACACCCTGCCCGGCTTCACCGCCATCAGCATGTACCCCCAGCTGATGGTCCACGCCGGCACCCCGCTGCCGCAGCTGCTGGACCGGCTGGTGGACCTGGCACTGGAAAGGGCGGAGCAGCATGGATAAGCGGCCGATCGGCGTTTTCGATTCGGGGCTGGGCGGCCTGACGGCGGTGCGGGAGCTGCGCCGGGTGCTGCCGGGCGAGACCATCGTCTATTTCGGCGACACCGGGCGGGTGCCCTACGGCAGCCGCAGCCACGACACCATCATCCAGTATGCCAAGCAGGACATCGCGTTCCTGCTCTCGCAGAACGTGAAATACATCATGGCCGCCTGCGGCACGGTGAGCAGCATCCTGCCCGCCGAGGTCTCCGGCCGCCTGCCGGTGCCCTACACCGGGGTGCTGGAGGCGGCGGCGCGGGCGGCGGCAAAGGCCACCTGCATCCGGCGCATCGGCGTGATCGGCACGGCGGCCACCATCCGCAGCGGCAGCTACGAGCGCCTGCTGCGCGCGCTGCTCCCCGACGTGCAGGTGTACACCCGCGCCTGCCCGATGTTCGTGCCGCTGGTGGAGAACGGGTATCTGGGCGCCGGCAACCCCATCACCACCGCCATCGCCGAGGAATACCTCGCGCCCATCCGGTCGGCGGGGGTGGACACCCTGATCCTGGGCTGCACCCACTACCCGCTGATCGCCGACGTGATCGGCAAGGTGATGGGCCCGGGCGTGACCCTGATCGACCCCGGCCGGGAGACGGCCGACGCCACCCGCACGCTGCTGGCCGCCCGCGGGCTGCTGGCGGAGGGCGCGGGCGGTGCGCGCTACTATGTCAGCGACTCCATCGAGGGCTTCACCTCCACCGCCAACGCCTTTATGGGCCGGTATGCGGGGGGCACCGTGGCCCAGATCGCCATCGACGACTACGAGCTGGAGCCGCAGGAATAACAAAAGAAAGGAGCATCCCATGGACCAGAGCTATCTGATCTGCATCGACGGGGCAATGGAGCAGGACGGCGAGAAAGACCGCATCCAGCTCAAGACCCGCGGCAGTTTTGTGCGCCGGGGCGGCAGCTTCTTCATCACCTATGAGGAGAGCGAGACCACCGGCTATGCCGGCTGTGTGACCACCGTGAAGGTGGCCGAGGATGGCCGGCGGGTGGCGATGCTGCGCTATGGCCGGGCGGCCAGCCAGCTGATCATCGAAAAAGGGGTGCGCCATGTCTGCCACTACGACACCGGCGTGGGCGCGCTGAGCCTGGGCGTGGCCGCCGACGAGATCGAGCACGCCCTCACCGACGAGGGCGGCGAGGTGCGCTTCAGCTACACGCTGGACAGCGGCACCCAGGAGCTCAGCCGCAATCTGGTGAAGATCACCGTCAGCCGGTGACTTCCCTCTGTTTCAGGACACATACCCCACCGGCCCGGCCGGGACGACCAACTTTTGTAAAGGAGTACAGAAAATGACCGATTACGTCAACTTCAACCCCCGCCAGTCCGCGATGGACGAGGCGCGCCAGCTGCTCACCGCCGCCGCCCGGGCCGCGATCGCCAAGGGCCTGCTGCCCGAGGCCGAGCTGCCCGACTTCATCGTGGAGGTTCCCGGCGACAACAAGAACGGCGACATCGCCTCCAACCTGGCGCTGGCGGGCGCCCGCGCTTTCCGCGCCGCCCCCCGCAAGATCGCCGAGGCCATTGTGAGCTGTCTCGACATCGAGGGCAGCCTGTTCCAGAAGGTGGAGATCGCCGGCCCCGGCTTCATCAACCTGTTCCTCTCCCCCGCCTATTTCTCGGGCGTGGTGGCCGCCGCGGTGACCAACCCCGCCTACGGCCGCACCGATTTCGGCCAGGGCAGGAAGATGAACGTGGAGTTCGTGTCGGCCAACCCCACCGGCCCGATGCATCTGGGCAACGCGCGCGGCGGCGCGCTGGGCGACTGCCTGGCCGCCGTGCTGGACTGGGCCGGTTACGACGTCACCCGCGAGTTCCTCATCAACGACGCCGGCAACCAGATCCTCAAGTTCGGCAAGAGCCTGTCCGCCCGCTATCTGCAGATCTTCCGCGGCGAGGACGCCGTCCCCTTCCCCGAGGACGGCTACCAGGGCGAGGACATCAAGGTGCGCGCCGCCCAGTTTGCCGAGGAAGTGGGCGACAAATACGTGGACGCCCCCGCCGAGGAGCTGCAGAAGGCCATCACCGCCTTTGCGCTGCCCAAAAACGTGCAGGGCCTGAAGGACGACCTGGGCAAATACCGCATCCAGTACGACGTGTGGTTCAGCGAGACCACCCTGCACGAGAGCGGCGCGGTGAAGGCCGTGGTGGACAAGCTCACCGAGATGGGCGCCACCTACGAGAAAGACGGCGCCATCTGGTACCGCTCCACCAAGTACAGCGCCAAGTACGGCGTGAACCGCAAAAAGACCGAGGACGGCGAGGAAGAGGAGAAGGACGAGGTGCTGGTGCGCGCCAACGGCGTTCCCACCTACTTCGCGGCCGACATCGCCTACCACTACAACAAGTTCGCGGTGCGCGGCTTCGACCGCGCCATCGACGTGTGGGGCGCCGACCACCACGGCCACGTGGCCCGCATGAAGGGCGCGCTGGACGCCATCGGCCTGGACGGCGAGAAGCTGGACGTGGTGCTGATGCAGCTGGTGCGTCTGGTGCGGGACGGCCAGCCGGTCCGCATGAGCAAGCGCACCGGCAAGGCCATCACCCTGACCGACCTGCTGGACGAGGTGCCCATCGATTCCGCCCGCTTCTTCTTCAACCTGCGCGAGCCGGGCAGCCAGATGGAGTTCGACCTGGACCTGGCGGTGCAGGAGGACAGCTCCAACCCGGTGTACTATGTGCAGTACGCCCATGCCCGCATCTGTTCGCTGCTGAAAAAGCTGGCCGAGGAGGGCGTGGAGTTCGGCGGCGTGGACAAGTGCGACCTGTCGCTGCTCACCGACCCGGCCGAGCGCGAGCTGATCCGCCACATCGGCAACTTTGCCGCCGAGATCGTGTCGGCCGCGAAGAGCTACGACCCCGCCCGCATCACCCGCTATGTGATCGACCTGGCCACCCTGTACCACAAGTTCTACAACGCCTGCCGCGTGAAGGACACCCAGAGCGACCTGTGCCAGGCCCGCATGGCGCTGTGCCTGGCGGTGAAGAACGTGCTGTGCAGCGTGCTGGGCATGTTCAAGATCAACATCCCCGAGAGCATGTGAGTTTTCGGACAGAAACAGGCAGCCGCCCCGCATCCCGGATGGGATGCGGGGCGGCTGTTTCTGCCTGCGTCCGGTACGGCTGGCTTCCCCCTGGGGGGAAGCTGTCGCCGGATGGCGACTGATGAGGGGAGGGCCTCCCCCTTTGCACCGAGGGCAGATGCGGAGGAAACGGCAAGACTCGACCTCATCCGCCCCCTTCGGGGGCACCTTCCCCTGCCGAAAGTGGCCGCAGCGACCGCAACGGCCAGGAACGCACCAACGACTTTTTTACGAACTTTCCTTGTAACGCCTCCTAAACTGTTTGACTGACTGAAACTACTTACTAACATCTGCGCGCGGATGTTTCACAACAGACAAATGGGAGAGACAATGTTTCTATGCGCATATTATATACCGAAAGCCCACTTTTGTAAACAAGTATTATGTAATTTGAAAACTAATAATTCAAACGTATTTGTTTTTCCTGCCTTTGGGCAAAAGAAAAAGCC
>DGYMR06203__coassemble_1347_pt1 | contig 15647 bp, 15 predicted proteins | sample DGYMR06203__metabat2_high_PE_003 | metagenome-assembled genome bin DGYMR06203
TGGGTTCCGGGGTGGGGGCGGCCACCGGCTGGCTGCCGGCGGACGCAGGGGTGCTGGGGGACGAAGGCGCTTGGCCGCAGCCTGCAAACAGGCCCCCGGTCAGCGCACAGGCCAATACGGCCGATACCAGTCGTTTCATTGTCGGTTCCTCTCCATTTGTTTTTCTGGGGTGCGCCGGTGCGCACATGCTGCATTTATTGTACCGCTTTTCCGCCTTCTTGTAAAGGAAAAGCGCGTCATTCGTCCCGCTCGAGAAACGCGGTGCGGTCGATGGCGCTGGGCCAGCGCTTCATCAGCCAGATGGCGATGGGAGCTGCCAGCGGCAGACGCACGCTGCGCCAGCGCAGGCTGGCCGAAATGCCCACCAGCGCCATGCCGACCACCAGCGCGGCCAGCACCCACACCAGTATGGCATAGGCAGAGAGGATCGCCTCGCCAGACATGCCCATCGCCGGGCCCACCAGGCGGCTGATGACAAAGGCGGCCGCCATGCAGATCAGGTTGTACAGCGCCTGCAGCAGCGTGGCCTGCAAACAGTGCGCGCGCGCCATCTGGCTGCGGCGCTCCAGCAGGAACAGGGCCAGCGCCACCAGCAGGCTGAACTGCGCCACCAGCGGCACCAGCATCCCCACGCCCACCAGCAGGTAGGCCGCGGCGCCCACCACGCTGGCGGGCAGGTTGAAGATGGAAGACTCGTGTCGGATGTATTTCATGCGGCTCTCCTCCTGCTCATTTGGCGGTGTTGATGAATTCGCGGTTGCCCCACAGATACTGCACGCCGGACACCAGCGTCAGCAGGCCCACCGCCCACATCAGGATATGGGACACCACAGGGGTATAGCTGCTGCCCACGCCCAGCATCACCAGGATGACCAGCACCGACACCATCTGCAGCATGGTTTTCGCCTTGCCCCACATGTTGGCGGCGATCACCTTGCCGCCGGGCGCGCCGGCCGCGACCATCCGCACGCCGGACACCGCGAACTCGCGGGCGATCACGATCACCAGCACGATCGGATGGCACAGGTCCATCCGCACCAGGTAGATCAGGGCGGTGGTGGTGAGGATCTTATCGGCCAGGGGATCGGCGAATTTGCCGAAATCGGTGACCAGATGGTATTTGCGGGCGATATGGCCGTCGAGGTAGTCGGTGAAGCTGGCGGCGGCAAAAACCAGCGCCGCCCACAGGTACTGGCCGGGGAAGGCGATCTCCAGAATGGCCACGAACACCGGGATCAGCAGGATGCGGGCCAGCGTGAGTTTGTTGGGCAGGTTCATGATAGTCTCTCCTTCTGTGTGGTGAGGCGCGGATCTTCGCTGCAAGAGCACAGCGAAAACGGCCATTACAGATTTATGCCAGGCGGCCGTAGAGGTCGTACTCGTCGCTCTCCTCCACCAGCACGGTGTAGAACTCGCCCGGGTACAGCGGCTCGTCGCTGGCCACGCAGACGGCGCCGTCGATGTCGGGCGCGTCGGCGGCGCTGCGGCAGAGGTACAGCCCGCTCTCCTCGTCCAGTCCGTCGCAGAGCACCCGCAGCGTGCGGCCCACCATGGCAGCCTGTTTTTCCGCCATGATGCCGGTCTGGATGCGCATGATGCTGTCGGCCCGCTGCTGCTTGGTGTCCTCGTCCAGCTGGCCGTCCATCGCGGCGGCGACGGTGCCCTCCTCCTGCGAGTAGGCAAAGCAGCCCAGGCGGTCGAACCGCATCTCGCGCACGAACTGCTGCAGGCGGGCAAACTCCTCCTCGGTCTCGCCGGGATAGCCCGCGATCAGGGTGGTGCGCAGGGTGATGTCCGGCATGGCCGCGCGCAGGCGCGCCGCCGCCGAGCGGATGACCTGCTCGTCGCCCTTGCGGTTCATGCTTTTCAGCACCCGGCTGTCGGAGTGCTGGATGGGCATGTCGAGATAGTGCAGCACCTTGGGATTGCGGACCATCGCGGCGATGAACTCGTCGGTGATGCGCTCGGGATAGGCGTACAGCAGGCGGATCCACTCGATGCCCTCCACCGCCTGCAGCTCGTCCAGCAGGCGGCAGATCTCGTTTTCGCCGCGGTCGTCGCCGAAGGCGGTGACGTCCTGCGCCACCACGATCAGCTCTTTCACGCCCTGTCCGGCCAGCCAGCGCGCCTCGGCGGTGCAGTCCTCCACCGTGCGGCTGCGCAGCGGGCCGCGGATGGAGGGGATGGCGCAGTAGTGGCAGCGGTTGTTGCAGCCCTCGGCGATCTTCAGGTAGGCGTAGTGCGCCGGGGTGCTGACGACCCGCGCGCCGCCCAGCGGCAGGGCGGTCTTGGGGCCGTACCTCTCCACCGTCTCGCCCCCGGCGATGCGCGCGAGGATGGACACGATGGCCTCCGCGCTGCCCAGGCCCACCACGCCGTCCACCTCGGGGATCTCGGCGAGGATCTGGCTGCGGTAGCGCTCGGCCAGACAGCCGGTGACCACCACCTTCAGGTCCGGGTTCTGCTGTTTGTATTCGCAGGCCATCAGGATGTTCTCGATGGCCTCCTGCTTGGCGCTGTCGATGAAGCCGCAGGTGTTCACCAGGATCATGTCGGCCTCGGACAGATCGGCGGTGGTGGTGTGGCCGGCCTCCAGCAGGCGGCGGCACATCACGTCGGCGTCCACCTGATTTTTGGGGCAACCCAAAGAGATCAGTGCAATTGTCATTCCCATTCTCCTGTCTGTATGTCGTCGGTTTCGTATTCGTGGCGGGCGCGCCATGCGTCCATCGCCCGGCGGATCTCGCCGCAGCCAAAGCCCCGGCGCGCCAGCGCGGCCTGCACCTTCCGGTGCTCCCCCTGCGTCATCCTGCGCAGATAGGCGCCCTCCAGCAGCTTTTCCAGCGCGGCGTCGTTGCCGCAGCTCTCCTCCTCGCACATCTCGTCCAGCACCTCGCGGGCCAGCTCCCTGTCCACTCCGTGGGCGGCGAGGTCGTGCAGGATGGCGGTGCGGCTGCGCTGTTTGCGCACCAGCGCGGCGATGCGGGCGCGGGCGAATTCCCGGTCGTCCAGCCAGCCGGTGCGCTGCATCTCGGCCACCGCCCAGGCGGCGGCGCGGTCGTCGTATTTCTGGCACAGCTTGCGGTACAGCTCGGCGGCGGCGTGGCGGCGGGCGCCCACAAGGCGCAGGGCCGTCTGCTTTGCGTGGGCCGATTCGCTTTTGGCCGCAAGCGCGGCAAGCTCCCCGCCGGCCAGCGGGGAGCTGTTTTGGATCGCCTGTGCCAGATGGAAGGCGGCGAAGGTCTCCTCGTCCACCGAGAACAGAAAGCCGTCGGCGGTGAACAGCGCCAGCAGCCCCTGTTTGGTGCGGCTGCAGGAGGTGAGCACCGCCTGGGCGGGCAGCTCGGTGTTCATTCGTCTTCCACCATGATGTCGATGTCCGGCTCGTTCACGGCCGGGGCCTCGGCGGGGGCGGGGGCCGGTTCCGCCGGGGTGGTGGCGGCCGGCGCGGCGGCGGCCTTTTTGGTCCCCTTCTTGCCGGCATAGAGCTTCTCGGCGTTCTCGCGCACCTTCTGCTCGATCTCGTCCATCACCTCGGGGTGGTCGGACAGGTACTGCTTGGCGTTGTCGCGGCCCTGGCCCAGGCGGGTCTCGCCGTAGTTGAACCAGGCGCCCGACTTCTGCACGATGTCGAGGCTGACGGCCAGGTCCAGCACCTCGCCGGATTTGCTGATGCCCTCGCCGAACATGATGTCGAACACGGCCTCCTTGAAGGGAGGGGCCACCTTGTTCTTCACCACCTTGGCGCGGGTGCGGTTGCCGATGAAGTTGCCGGAGGAGTCCTTCAGGCCCTCCACGCGGCGCACGTCCAGCCGCACCGAGGAGTAGTACTTCAGCGCGCGGCCGCCGGTGGTGACCTCGGGGTTGCCGTAGACCACGCCCACCTTCTCGCGCAGCTGGTTGATGAAGATGACGATGGTCTTGGTCTTGCCCACCACGCCGGTGAGCTTGCGCAGCGCCTGGCTCATCAGGCGGGCCAGCTGGCCCACATGGCTGTCGCCCATCTCGCCCTCCAGCTCGGAGCGGGTGCTCATGGCGGCCACGCTGTCCACGATGACCACGTCCACCGCGCCGCTGCGCACCAGCGCTTCGCAGATCTCCAGCGCCTGCTCGCCCATGTCCGGCTGGCTGACCAGGAGGTTGTCGATGTCCACGCCCAGCGCGCGGGCATAGATGGGGTCCAGCGCGTGCTCGACGTCGATGAAGGCCACCTCGCCGCCGCGCTTCTGGGCCTCGGCCAGCACGTGCAGCGCCAGGGTGGTCTTACCGGAGGATTCCGGCCCGTAGATCTCCACGATGCGGCCGCGGGGCAGGCCGCCCACCCCCAGCGCCAGATCCAGCGACAGGCTGCCGGTGGGGATGGTCTCCACCTGCATGGCCACGTTCTGCCCCAGGCGCATCACCGCGCCCTTGCCGAACTGCTTTTCGATCTGCGCCATCGCGGCTTCCAGCGCCTCCCGCTTGCCGCTGGCGGTGGAAACGTCCTTTTTCAGGGCCAGCTTGCCCGATGCTTTTTTCTCTGCCATTGCGTCCTCCTGTATGGGTTTGCGGCCCGGTTCTTTCGCGGCCCGCAAGATGTTTCCTGTTTTGTTTCTTCCGATGGTATTATACCCGATTGCGCCCCCGATTTGCAAGGCGGCAGAGGCGGTTTGCCGGCTTTCTGTGTCCGGTTTATTGGTCTTGCAGCCTGTCGAACCGGGCGCGCACCACGCGGTCGCGGCCCGCGCCGTCGGCCAGACGCTGGACATACGAAGCGCCCGCCGCCTGCAGGATGCCTTCCACATCCGCTCCCTGCGCCGCGCCGATCTCAAAGGCCATCCAGCCGCCCGGCGCCAGCAGCCGCCGCCAGTGCGCGGCGAAGTATTTGTAAAAGGCGAGCCCTTCGTCGGGGGCATACAGCGCCATCCGCGGCTCAAAGGCCAGCTCCGGCGCGAGCGCCGCCATCTCGGCGGCGGTGACATAGGGCGGATTCGAGGCGATCACCCACAGCCCGCCCTCCAGCGTTTCTTCCGCGCCGAACACGTCCGCCTGCACCGGCGTCACCCGGCTGCCGGCGGTGTTGCGGCAGAGGTAGGGCCAGGCGGCGGGGCTTTTTTCCACCGCCGTCACCTGTGCCGTCGGCGCCAGGCGGCAGACGCCCAGCCCCACGCAGCCGCTGCCGGCGCAGAGGTCGGCCAGGCGGGGCGTCCCCTGTGCGGGCCGGCTGTCGGGACCGTCCGGCCAGCCGCCCAGCAGGGCGGCAAAGCTGTCGTCGGCCGGCGCGCCCATCCGGCGCAGGCAGTCGGCGGCTGCCAGGCACAGGATCTCGGTGTCCTCGCGGGGGATCAGCACGCCGGGCCCCACCTCCAGCTCCACGTCCAGGAACGGCCAGCGGCCCAGGATGTATTGCAGCGGTTCCCGCGCCGCCCGCCGGGCACAGAGCGCGCGCAGGCGCACGGCCTGCGGTTCGGTCAGGGCGCCGGCCAGGCGGGGGTCCTGCCCGTCCAGCGCGGCCCGCACGAGGCACAGCGCCTCAAAGGCGGCATCGCTGTCCGGGATGCCGGCGGCTTTCAGCGCTTCGCACACCCGGCGCACCGCCGTGTTCGCGCCGAGGCCCTGCCCGCGCTCGCTCACCACAGGCCGTCCTCCGGCTTTTCGGGCAGCACCGGCAGCACCGCCGCGATGGCGGTCTCGATCATCGAGTCGTCCGGTTCGGCGGTGGTGAGCCTTTGCAGCCACAGCCCCGGCGCCGAGATGATGCGGGTGACGATGTTGTCGCAGCGGCCGGCCAGCTTGATGAGCTCGTAGCTGATGCCCATCACCACCGGCAGCACCAGCAGCTTCAGCACCACCCGCAGGCCGGTGCTGCTCCAGGGCAGCACGCTGGACACCAGGATGCTGATGAGCAGCACCAGCACCAGGAAGCTGGTGCCGCAGCGGGGGTGGAACCGGGTGTGGCGGCGGACGTTCTCCACCGTCAGCTCCTCGCCCGCCTCATAGCAGGCGATGGTCTTGTGCTCGGCGCCGTGGTAGCGGAACATCCGCTTCATTTCCTTCATGTTGCGCACCAGCGCCAGGTATCCCACGAAGATGGCCACCTTCAGGACGCCCTCCAGCAGGGCGCGCCAGCCGTCCAGCGGCAGAAAGCGCGCCAGCGCGCCGGTGATGACGGTGGGCAGCACCAGAAACAGCACCAGCGCCAGCATGCCGCCCAGCACCGCCGCCAGCGCCATGACGAAGTTCTGCGCCTTTTCGCCCAGATGCGTCTCCACCCAGCGGTCGAAGGCGGATTCCTCGGCCTCGAAGGCCTCCTCGCCCACGCTCACCTCGGCCGAATGCATCAGGCACTGGTAGCCCAAAACCAGGTTGTCGATCATGCCGCAGACGCCCCGCACCAGCGGGATCTTCTGCCATTTGCGGGCGGTGAGCGGCTGGGTGGTGATGTCCAGCGTGCCGTCCGGGCGGCGCACCGCCATGCACAGGCTGGCCGGGCCGCGCATCATCACGCCCTCCATCAGCGCCTGGCCGCCCACCGACGTCTTGAATTTTTCCTTCATCTGTTCCTCCGAAACGCCCGCCGCGTGCGGGCGGTGTTGTTTGAATTGCAGCAGCCGGATACAGACTGCCAGTATTTTATTGTACACCTTTCGCACAGGCTTGTACAGGGCTGCATCTGCAAATTTTTTGTGTACAAAAAAGCGCCCTCCCTTGTGCGGGAAGGCGCTCCGCTTTGGCGAAAGCGGATTTGGGGGAGATCGGGGCTGCCGGCAAGATTCCACCTCATCCGGCGCTCAGCCCGGCGGGCGGGACTGGGGCACCGGCCCGGCCGCGCCCAGCATCGGCAGGCGGATGGTCACCGTGGTGCCGACGCCCACCGTGCTGGCGATGTTCACCTCGCCGTCCAGCGCGCGGACGATCTCGTCCACCACCGCAAGGCCGATGCCGCTGCCGCGCACCGAGTTCTTGCCCTTGAAGAATTTCTGTTTGACGTTTTCCAGGTCCTCCGGCGTGATGCCGCGCCCCTGGTCGCGGATCTCCACAAAGGCACTCTCGCCGTCCTGCAGCAGGTCGATGAAGATAGTGCCGTCCGGCGGCGAGTATTTCACCGCGTTGTCCAGCACGTTCACGAACACCTGGCGCAGGCGGTTGCGGTCGGCCCAGACCGGCAGCGGAAGTTCCGGTTCCTCATACGACAGGTGCAGCCCCTGGCCGGCGATGCGCGCCTCGATCATCAGCGCCGCGTCGCTGACCTCGGCCACCAGGTCCAGCCGCTCGCACTGCAGCTTGACGCCGTTCTGCATCCGGGAGAAATCCAGCAGTTCCTCCACCATGTCGTACAGGCGCTGGGTCTCGCTGGTGATGATCTCCATGCCCTTTTGATAGTGGGGATCGTCGGGCGGCAGGCGGGACAGCGTTTCCATCCACCCCTTGATCGAGGTGAGCGGGGTGCGCAGCTCGTGGCTGACGCTGCTGATGAACTCGTTTTTCATCTGCTCAGACCGGCCCAGCTCCTCGGCCATGTGGTTGATGCTCTCGCACAGGCGGCCGATCTCGCCCTCATACTCCTGCTCGATGCGGGCGTCCAGCTCGCCGCGCGCGATGCGCCGGGTGCTGGCCTCCACCTCGCCCAGCGGCACCACGATGCCCCGCACGAAGAACAGCCCCGAGATGACGCTGAACAGCAGGATGGCCGCGCACACGCCCACCGACACCTGAAACAGGCGGGTGAGCTGCGCGTCCACCAGCGTCAGGCTGGTGACCAGCCGGATGGCCTGGATGTCGCCCGCGGCATAGGGCACCAGGTAGGTCACCGCCATCACCTTTTCGCCGGCGGTGGAATAGTAGACGCTCTCGCCCCGCCCGTTGTCGCTCTCCAGCGCCAGGCGGTAGTCCTCCGGCACCGAGATGCCGGCGATGCGGCCGCTGGAGCTGGCCAGCACCTGGCCGCCGCTGCGCAGCAGCATCAGCTCGAAGCGGTCCTTGGCGTCGAACTGCTCCACCATGCTGCGCAGGAACAGCGCGCGCGCCTGGCTGGTGTCGGTGGCCTCGGTCTCGGAGTTGCCGGTCACCTGCAGCTGGCCGGCGATGCTGGAATACCGGTTGTGGATGGCCTGGCGCACGGCGTTGTAGTAGCTCTGGGTCTGGGACGAAACAAACAGGATCTCGGCCCCCGCCAGCAGCAGCACCAGCAGCAGCAGATTTGTGGTGATCCATTTTCGTGTGATGCCGTGGCTCATAAGCGAAGGGTCCTTTCCGTCAGCCGTTCCAGCGGTAGCCGTAGCCCCACACCGTCAGGATGTGCTGCGGGTTGGACGGCTCGTCCTCGATCTTCATGCGAAGGCGGCGGATGTTCACATCCACGATCTTCACGTCGCCAAAATAGTTCTTGCCCCACACCCCCTCCAGGATCTTCTCGCGCACCAGCGCCACGCCCTGGTTCTGGAAGAACAGCTCCATGATCTGGAACTCCACCTGCGTGAGGTCGATGGGGGAATCGTTCTTGTACAGGATGCGGCTTTTCTTGTCCAGCACAAAACAGCCGCTCTGGATGCGGGACACCTCCTCGGGCGCTTCGGGGGCGCTGCGGCCCACCCGGCGGCACAGCGCCTCCACCCGCGCCAGCAGCTCGCTGACGCTGAACGGCTTGGTCATATAGTCGTCGGCCCCGATGGACAGCCCGCGGATCTTGTCCTGCTCCTGCCCCTTGGCGCTGAGGATGATGATGCCGATGGAGTTGTTCTGCCGCCGTATGCTCTCACACAGCGAAAAGCCGTCCCGCCCGGGCAGCATCACGTCCAGGATCGCCGCGTCGAACACGCCGATGCTCAGCCGCTGGGACGCCTCCTCGGCGCTGCCCGCCTCGACCACATCGAAGCCCCCCATGCGCAGGTTCAGCGCGATCAGCTCGCGGATGGCCGCCTCGTCTTCCACAACCAGAACTTTTCTTGCCATGCTGTTTTCGTCCTTTCCTTTTGCGTATGCCTGTCACAGTACCCGGATGCCGTCCAGAATCAGCGAGGCATCTTCCAGATAACTGCGGTTCACGTTCACCATGATCCGGTGCTGGCCGATGATCCCGGCCGACACATACCCCGGCCCCAGCGCCGCCTCGTCCACGCTGCGCACCTGCACCGTGAGATAGCGCTGGGTGCCGTCGGGGCTGCACACCTCCCAGCTGCCCTCCTCTTCGCCGTCGCGCACCGCGATGCGGCCCTGCCACATCGACGGCAGGCGGATGAAATATCCGTATTCGGCGTCCAGGATGCCGAACCACACCACCGTGTTGCTGCTGCGGGTGAAGTCCCGCCAGGTGACGTAGGACAGCTTGCGCGCTTCGTCTAGGCCGGTGATCGTCTCCTCCTCCACCGGGATCTCCACCACGCCGTCGCCGTCGATGTCGGCGCTGGACAGCCCCGGCTTCAGCCGTGCCGACGCCGCGATGATGTCGCCGTCGTAGCCCCGGTAGGGGGTGAGGAAGTTGCGGGTGGGGTCGTAGGCGATGATCTCGCTGATGGTGTAGCCGCTCTGGTCCACGCCGTCCACCACCAGGGTCCGGCGCACGCCCGGCTTTGCCGAGTAGAACAGCTGGGTGCAGTCTGTGAAGCGCTCGTCCAGCAGCAGCTCCTGGGTGTTCTGGAACATGCCCTCGCGGCTGGTGAGCACCTCCAGCGCCATCCGGCTGCCCTTGGGGTAGGCGATCACCAGGCTCTGGCGGCCGCTGTCGTCCACGCTCTGCAGCAGATAGCAGGAGCTGGCGCGCATATAGTTGCGCTCCAGCGTGTGATCGGAATAGGAGTACACCGCCAGGAAATCCTGGCCGTCGGCCGGGCCGGGATACACCACCACCAGCTCGCGGCCGCCGTTGCCGTGCAGGTCGGCCAGCTCGATGCTCTGCACGCTGGAGGCCAGGCCCTCCATCGTCTGGGTCACCTGCCACTCCTCGCCCTGCTGCTCCAGCACGGCCAAGTGCACGTTCAGGCTGCTCGTCTCGCTCTGGTAGAGCACCACCGCCTCCTCGTCGCCGTCGCCGTCCAGATCGCTGAACAGAAAGGGGCTGGAGGTGTCGCCGCTGCGCGGGTATTTCAGCTGGGGCGATTCCCCCAGCCAGGCGTTCAGCGCCTTCTGCACCACCGCCAGCTGGGTGGACAGCTGCGGGGCGCGCAGCAGATCTTCCACCGTGCTGGTGCCGGCACAGCCGGTCAGCAGCAGCACCAGCAGCAGCGCCCCCAGCCTGGCCCATCGGAGCATCCCAAGCCCCCCTTTCCGTTATTTGACTCATTTTATTGTACCACAACGTCCATCTTTTGTGCAACCTGCATTCTGTTTCCCCTTTTCGCGCGGGCGGTTGTCGTGTATAATAAGGGTACGCCCCAAGCGGGCGCATCCGGGAAGCCGGGCCGTCCGGCCTCCCTTGCAGTTAAGAGAGGGATCGTTATGAAACATTGGAAACCCAAAGTGCTGGCGCTGATCTTTGTGATCTTCGCCGGGTATGTGCTTTTCAACCACATGAACCTCAACCCGCTGTACCCCGAATCCGCCTTCATGTACTGCGTGCTGTTCACCGCCGTCTTTCTGGTGTTCACGCTGGACAGCATCGGCCGGTTCGTCGTGGTGTCCAGCGGCAGCGCGCGCAGCGTGGAATTCGTGCGCAGCGCCCACTTCCGCCGCTGGCCGCTGGTGACGCTGGCGGTGCTGTGGGGGCTGTTCTTCGCGGTGAGCATCGGTTCGTCGGTGCTGTTCCAGGTGCGCGCCTACCGCACCCAGATGCCCGAGCTGACCGAGATGGACTTCGCCGCCGACTTCGACACCGTCAACACCGACCAGCTGCCCATCGTGGACGAGGACATGGCCCGCAAGCTGGCCGACAAAAAGCTGGGCGAGCGGCCCAGCCTGGGCAGCCAGGTGGTGCTGGGCGAGCCCACCCTCCAGCAGGTGGACGGGCAGCTGCTGTGGGCGGTCCCCACCCAGCACTCGGGCTTTTTCAAATGGCTCACCAACATGGGCGGCAGCCCGGGCTATGTGACGGTGTCGGCCACCAACCCGCAGGACGTTGCCTATGTGGAGGACTACCGCATCAAATACCAGCCGGGCGCCTATCTCTGGCAGGACCTGTTCTTCTACACCCGCTTCACGGCCGCCCCCTTCACCGGCATCACCGACTACAGCTTTGAACTGGACGACACCGGCCGCCCGTTCTGGGTCATCACCACCTACAGGAACCTGCGCGGCTTTGCGCTGCCCGAGGCGACCGGCGCCATCGTGCTGGACTGCGAGACCGGCGAGAGCACCCGCTATACCATCGACGAGCTGCCCGCCTGGGTGGACCGCGTGCAGCCCGAGAGCTTCATCATAACCCAGCTGAACAACCAGGGCGAGTATGTGCACGGCTACCTGAACTTCAGCGACCGCGACAAGTTCCGCACCAGCGAGGGCAGCGCCCTGCTGTACAACGACGGCAACTGCTACCTGTACACCGGTCTCACCAGTGTGGGCGGCGACCAGAGCTCGATCGGCCTCGTGATGGTGGACATGGTCACCAAGGAGCCGCGGCTCTACCGCATCAGCGGCGCCACCGAGAGCGCGGCCCAGCGGTCGGCCGAGGGCGCGGTGCAGCAGTACGGCTACACGGCCGCCTTCCCGCTGGTGGTGAACCTGAACGGCCTGCCCACCTACTTCATGACCCTGAAGGACAACGAGGGGCTCATCAAGCAGTACGCCTATGTGTCGGTGCAGGACTACCAGACGGTGGGCGTGGGCGACACCATCCAGGACGCAAGGCTCGACTACGACAAGGCGCTCAGCGCCAGCCCCGGCGGCCAGGACGTGGGCAGCACCAACACCGATCTGAGCACCGTCGCCGGCACGGTTGCCCGCATCGGCAGCGAGTTCTCCACCTCCGGCACCACCTACTACCTGGTGCTGGACGAGCATCCCAACCAGCTGTTCACCATCCAGGGCAGCCTGTCGGACGAACTGGCGCTCACCCGCGAAGGCGACAGGGTGCAGCTGACGGCCTATCTGCAGGATGGCGGCAGCCAGGAGGCGGCCAGCTTCGACAATCTGGAATTCACCCAGAAATAAAGCACACCACATAAAGAGAAAAGGAGCGTTCCGTATGCAATACCGCATCCACAACAAGACCGGCGCCGAGGTATCGCTGCTGGGCCTGGGCTGCATGCGCCTGCCCAAGCCCGACCCCTCCAGCGAGGGCATCGACTACGCCGCCGCCAAGGCGATGGTGGACACCGCCTGGCAGCGCGGCATCCGCTATTTCGACACCGCCTGGGCCTACCACGGCGGCGAGAGCGAGCTGTTCATCGGCAAAGCCCTGCAGGACTACCCGCGCGAGAGCTTCTTTCTGGCCGACAAGATGCCCGCCTGGGCGCTGGAGAGCAAGGAGGACCGCGAGAAGGTGTTCAGCCGCCAGCTGGAGAAATGCGGCGTGGACTATTTCGACTTCTACCTGCTGCACTCGGTGCAGAACTCCAACTGGGACAGATACGAGGAGCTGGAGGTGTACAACTTCCTGGCCCGGAAAAAGGCGGAGGGCAAGATCCGGCGGCTGGGCTTCTCCTACCACGGCGACGTGCCCCTGCTGGAAACCGTCCTCAAGGCCCACGAGTGGGACTTCGTGCAGATCCAGCTGAACTATCTGGACTGGGAGCTGCAGGACGCCAAGACCCAGTACCGCCTCATCACCGAGGCCGGACTGCAGTGCATGATCATGGAGCCGGTGCGCGGCGGCGCGCTGGCCGACCTGTGTCCCGAGGCGAACGCCATCCTGCGCAGCGCCGCCCCGGACCGCAGCATCGCCAGCTGGGCCATCCGGTTTGCGGCGGGGCTGCCGGGCGTGCTGTGCGTACTGAGCGGCATGTCCACCCCCGAGCAGCTGGAGGACAACCTGTCCACGATGGAGGCGTTCACCCCGCTGTCGGACGCCGAGAAGGAGGCGCTGGACGCCGCGCTGGCCGAATACCGCAAGGCCCGCACCATCCCCTGCACCGGCTGCCGCTACTGCCTGCCCTGCCCGATGGGAGTGGCCATCCCGGACGTGTTCCGGCTGTACAACCACAAATACGCCTTCAGCCATTCGGCCGAGAGCCTGAAAAACGCCGTGGGCGATCTGGAGGGCGGGCCCGCCGCCTGTGTGGCCTGCGGGCAGTGTCTGGACAAATGTCCGCAGAGCATCGCCATCCCCACCCACATGCAGGAGATCTGCGAACTGGTGAAATAACGACAAAAACGGCCCGCGGCCTTCTCCCTGTGAGAAAGGCCGCGGGCCGTTTGTTTTTGGGGCGATACTTTTGCACGGTTTTGCAAAAACCGAAAGCCTTCCCCTGGCCAGGGGAAGGTGCCCCCGAAGGGGGCGGATGAGGTCGAATCTGCCCCCACCCCACAGAGCCCGCCGGTCCGCTGCTTATTCCGTCTGTTCCACGCTCGCTTCGGGGACCAGCGGGTCGCCGTTCGCGTCCAGGCCGCGCTGCTTCAGCTTTGCCGCCAGCCAGTCGCCGGCCAGCGAATAGAGCACCGCGAAGGCGGGCACGCCCAGCACCATGCCGGGGAACCCGAACAGGCCGCCGCCCACGACGATGGCCACCAGCACCCAGATGGCCGAAAGGCCGGTGCTGTCGCCCAGGATCTTGGGGCCGAGGATGTTGCCGTCGAACTGCTGCAGCGCCAGCACAAAGACGGCGAATTTCAGCGCGCTCCAGGGATCGACGATCAGCAGGATCATGATGCTGGGGATGGCGCCGATGAACGGCCCGAAAAAGGGGATGACGTTGGTCACGCCCACGATCACGCTGATGAGCACCGCATACTGCATATGCAGCAGGCTCATGCCGATGAAGCACAGCACCCCGATGATGGCGCTGTCGATGATCTTGCCGCCGATGAACCCGGCAAACACACCGTTGGCCTTGCGGCTGATCTCCAGCACGCGGCGGGCGCGGGGGGTGGGCATGCAGGCGTACAGCACCTTGCGGATCTGGCCCAGCAGACGGTCGCGGCTGGCCAGCATATACACCGAGCAGATCAGCGCGGTGAGCGCGGTGACAAGGCCGTTGCCCAGCGCCACGCCGAAGTTCACCACATGCGGCAGCGCCACCGTCAGCATGTCGGCCGCCTTGTCCACGATGTCTCGGTAGGACCAGAACAGCGGCTGCAGGTCCTCTTTGGGGATCTGGAACCGGTCGGCCATCCACAGCATCAGGGCATTGAGGTTGGTGAGATAGAGCTCCGCGTTGTTGATGAGGTCCCGCACGCTCTGGATCACCTGCGGCACCACCGACCCCAGCAGCACGCTCAGCAGCACGGCGGCCACCAGGTAGGTCGCCGTGATGGACAGCACCCGGCGATACCGCATCCGGGCAAACACCCGGTCCTCCAGCCAGCGCATGGGGATGTTGAGCAGGTAGGCGATGGCAAATCCGGCCACGAAGGGCGACAGCACGCCCACCACGCCGCCGGCGGCCCGGCACACCGCGGAAAAATTGGCCAGGAACATGTAGAACGCGATGCCGGTCAGCACCACAAACAGATTGGCCAGCGTGCGTCGGCCCCGCAGCCAGCGATAATGTTTTTCCATCAGGGGGGTCCCGCCTTTCACAGATCGTTGGTTTTATTATACCAGCCTGCACGCTGCTGCGCCATATCTTTACAGGGATTTGCAATTTTCCATACTTTTTGTTACAGTAGAACGGAAAGGAAGAGATGCACATGATCTACCGGCACGACTGGGTGATGATGCAGATCCAGATGATGACGCAGTTCGTGGTGCTTCTGATGCAGGGACAACACACCTCCCAGAACGACGAGCTGATGGAACGCCTGCGCTCCCTGCTGGCGCGCGGCGCCTACGGCGAGGCCGAGGACGAGCTGTTCCGCATGGCAGACCCCTGCAATCTGCCGGTGCTGTTTACCGGCCTGTGGTTCTACCGCCCACTGGCCGAACTTTCGCCGAAAGAGCTGAAACAGGGGGATTTCTCCCAGCAGGAGGTGCTGCAGGGAATGGAGGACTTCGCCCGCCTCTACGGCATCCTGATCCCGGAAATCGGGGAAAAGGGATGACTTTGCAAAGACGAAACATCCGCCTTCGCCGCACAACGCAAAAAAGCCGCCGCACGGCGGGGAACTGCCCCCTGCCGCGCGGCGGTTTTTGTCTATTCCGGCTTTTTGCTCTGCTTGGCCATCTGGTTGAAAAAGACGGCCGCCCCTGCACACAGCACGCCCTGGGTGACGGCGGCAAAGGTGCTCTGCAGCACGCTGGCGGTGTTCACCGGCCCGATGGCGGCCGCCATATACACCGCCGCCAGCACGATGCCCACCAGCCCCAGCAGCGCCGGGATGTTGCGGTCGTCGATGCGGCGGCTCTTCTTGGCCCCCATGCCCACCAGATACAGCACCGGCACCAGCACCAGCAATTCCGGACGGATGTAGTCGTTCAATTGCATTGTGTCCTCCTTATCCGCGCTCCAGCTCGCCGCGCAGCTCGTCGATGCGGTGGTGGGCGCTTTTGCAGCTTTCCTCCAGCTTGTAGGTGCGGGCGATGACGTTGTTGTGCTGGTCCATCTTGCGCTCCAGCGCCTTCAGCCGCACCATCACATTACCATAAAATATGCCGAACGACACGGCATATACCAGCACCTGCATCCAGAATCCACTGTCAA
>DGYMR06203__coassemble_1392_pt1 | contig 15218 bp, 8 predicted proteins | sample DGYMR06203__metabat2_high_PE_003 | metagenome-assembled genome bin DGYMR06203
CGCACAGCCGGTGAGCTCGGCCCATCCGCCCCACTGGCAGTTCTCGTCCACGCCCTCCATGTCCAGGATCTGGCTGAACGGCACCTTTTTCTCGGCGGTGAGCACACCGTAGCCGGGCTGGGTGCGGTAGAGGATGCGGGCGGTGGCTTCGCCCTTCACCACCGCTTTGCCGCTGATGAGTTTGACCTCCTGGATGGTGGCGTATCCGCCGATCTCCAGCACGGCGGCGGGCGCGGTCTCAAAGGTGATCTCCTGTTCGGCGGTGACCAGCTTTTCGCTGGATGCGATCGGCTGCATCGTCTCCACATTGCACAGTTTCTGCTGCAGGCCGCAGCCGGACAGCGCGGTGATCGTCTGCTGTGCCCCCTGCCCGAACGCGCGCACCGTGAGCACACAGGCGCCCCGCACGTCGATGCGGCGCTGGTTGACGGCGCGGCAGTTGAGATATTCGGTTTCTCCCGCAGCCGTGACCGTGACCCGCTCCACCGGTACGTCCGGCAGGTCCACCGTTTTGCTGAAGGGCAGTTTTTGCTCGGTGGTGCACAGGCTCTGGTCCTCCTCGGCCTGGTAATACACCACACAGCGCAGGTATCCTTCCAGTGTCAGCCGGCCGGCGGCGGGCTGTTTCTGCAGCAGCACCGGATACACAAAGCACTTGACGATCTTGAACACCTGCGGCTGATAGTCCGGGATGAGGATCTCGGTCTCCACCGGTACTTCGGCCCGCACATCGCACAGCCGGACCGCTGTTTCCAGCGTGTCCTGAAAAATCCTTGCTTCCATTCTTTTTCATCGCCCCTTTCTGGTTCTGTTGCAATGTATGCGGCAAAGGGGACACAATATACCGGCGGTTGGGCACAAAAAAGCGCCGCACACAATCGCTTGTGTGCGGCGCGGCGACCTGCTGCTAAAACAGCGCGGTCACTTACTTATTCTCGGGGTTGCCTTCCTGGGTGTTGGCAGGACCGGAAGAAGATTTCTTTTTCCATATCACGATGCCCACCACGGCAGCCACGCAGACTACCAGCAGGATGACAATGGGAACGATGTTGCTGTTGTCACCGGTGGAGGGCAGGCTGCCGCCCTGGTCGGGATCGCCGGGATTCGGGGTCGGATCGGGATCCGGATTCGGGTTCGGGATCGTGATCTCTTTCAGCTTGCTCTGGGCGTCCTTCAGGGCAGCCGCAGCAACATCCACCTGCTCCTGGGTGGCCTCGGGATCCGCCAGAACGGCTTCGGCCGCAGCCAGCGCGTCCTTAAAGGCCTTCATGTTGGCGTCGTTCTCGTACTTGGTCAGATCCAGCGCCTTCGCCTCGGCAATGGCATTGGCCAGCGCCGCGGTATCGACAGAAGCCTTCTCCTCGGTCACGGTGACCACACAGCTGGCCTTCAGGCCGGCGGCGTTGGTGATCGTGATGGTGGCGGAACCAACGTTCAGGCCGCTGATCACGCCGCTCTGGGTGACAGAAACGATGCTGGGATCCGAGCTGGTCCATACCAGGCCCTTGACAACGGTGCCTTCGGCCGTCTCGGGAACCAGGACGGTGGTCTGGCCCAATTTGATCTCGGTGTCGGTCAGGGTGGCTTCGTTGGTGACCTTCAGTGTGCGCAGGCCCTGGACCTCGGCGATGCTGGCAAAGCTGCCCATGCCCTGCTCGACGATGATCTGGATGTAGCGCACCGTCTTCTCTCCGTCAAAGTTCACCTGCATCCAGGCGCCGGGATTCTGGCTGGTGCTGGTGATGACGTCGCTCACCTGGCCGTCGGTGATGGTGTTGGTCTCGGCATCATACTCGGTGCCCACAACATAGCGGAACTTCTGGATGATACCGTTGGTGCCGGAAGGACGGTTCTGATACTGGAAGCCGGTGAGGGCCATTTCCTCGCTCAGGTCCACCGTGAGGATGGCGGGATTGTCCGCGCTCACGTTGAAGCCGCTCCAGGCACTGTGCCACACGGTTTCGGAATCGCCGTCCACGGCGTTCTCCGCGTTGCCGCTGCCATCTTGCTGGGTGTTGGCGGTGGCAGTGGCGTCTTTGGACAGGGATATGCTCTCCTGCATCTCATCGGCGATGACGAGAACCACTTCGGCGGTCTTGTTGCCCTTGGTGGCGGTGATGGTCACTTCGCCGCCGCCCACAGCGCTGACAACCAGGGTCTCGGGGTCCACCGTGGCGATGGTATCGTCGCTGCTGGTGAAGGTGGCGCCGTCCAGGTTTGCGCCGTACAGCTGGGCGGTTTCGCCCTTGTACAGCTCGGTGTTGTCGGCTTTCAGGATGAAGGCTTCCTTATCCTCTTCGATCACGAGATTGTCCAGGATAAAGTCGCTCTGGCCCATCGCACCGCTCACGTCGAACCGGCCGCTGTTGGAGTACAGGCCGATCCAGGTCTGGCCGCTCAGGCTGCCGACCACCTGCATGGTGACGGTCTGGGTGCCTTCGTTTTCGCTGCCGGTGCGGGTGGTGGGCAGATACTGCTCCTCGGTGGGGACATAGTATTCGCCGCCGTCGCCGATCACCATTGCATAGGCCTTATTGGGGCCGGCCTGGTAATCGAAGGTGACGTTGTAGGCCTTGCCCGGCTCGAAGCGGAAGTTCTGGGGGATGGTCTGGTAGATGATGCCGCCGTTCCGCCCGTGATGCTTCAGCGACCACTCGCCTTCGATCACGTCGTCCAGCACACGGCCGTTCCAGCCGGCCTGGGTGTAGGGAGCATGCAGCTGGGACAGGTGGGTGACGGGGTCGGTCACGCCCTGGGCCGGGCCCAGAACGAAGGGATACAGGCCCTGCACAACCGTCTCGAAGTCCTGCACGAAGGTGCCGTCTTCCTGGTAGTTGTTCAGGTCGATCTTCACCACGCGGATGTCATCCATATAGGTGAGGCCGCTGCCGGCTTCGCGGCTGAGCGTGAGCAGCGCGGTGCTCTTCTCGGCGGTGAAGGGAACCAGCATGATCTGCATGTTGCTGGGCAGGCTGTTGCGGGTGTGCTCCTCGTCGCACTTGACGTAGTTGCCGGCGATGGAGCGGTAGGTGTAGCTGGACACCGTCTCTTTGCCGGTGTTCACGGAAATGGAGGCCTTGTAGTCGCTGAGGTTGTCCACATAGATCTGGGCAACATAGCGCTCGCCGGCTTCCAGGCCGCTGATCTTGGTGGTGATGCCAACGTCCTCGGCAGGAGAATCGAACACCAGGCGCTGGTCGCCGGTGACCGGCTTCTGTACGCTGATGGCCGCGTTGTCGATGTCGCCGCTCCAGTCGGCCTTGTCCAGCTGCTCGCCGGAAGCATAGCCGTTGAAGCCGGGATCAACCACATAATTCGCCTCGCCGAAATCGTTCTTCAGCTCTTTCAGACCGGCCTCGCTCACCAGCACATAGGCGGTGGCGGCTTTGGCTTCCAGCGTCACAACGCCGTTCGCCACGTTCACGGTCTGCGGATTGATACGACCCTGGTCGGACAGCTCATACATGGTGACGCTGCTCAGACCGGCCCACTCGTCCTGCAGTTCCCAGGTGGTGGTGCCGCCGTCCATGTTCCAGTGATACAGTTTCTCGTCACCGGTCTGGTTGTCGGTCCAGGGCAGCAGGTAGGCGGACATCTCGGTGTCGGTGTTCAGAACGGTCTTGCCGTTCAGGGTGATCACGCGCTCGATCTCGTCGTCGCTGCGCTGGGCCTCGTTGCGGGTGACAACGACCACATCGCCGTCGTCGTTCTTCAGGGTGATCTGCTTTTCATGGTTGCCCACGGGGGACTCGCCCTCGGCGTAGTTTTCCCACTTGGTCACATAGTAGTGCTGCAGGAAACGGGTGGGCAGGTTGGTGTTGAAGGTGCGGTAGATGTACTGGTTGTAGTCCAGGCCAGTCTCCCATCCTTCAAAGCCGGCCAGCCAGAAGCCGCCCAGCAGGGGGTTGTCGGAGGTGCCGCCGAAGCTGGGCCAGTTCAGGACCTGCGAGTCGCGCTGGTCGTTGCGGATGAAGCGGATGATATCGCTGTTCAGGCCCTTGGAGGACGCGCCGCCGTAGGTGGCGTCGGTCGACCAGTGCTGCCAGGTGGAGTTGTATTCACCCTGGGCGCTGAACTCGGTGGTGAAGCGCCAGCCCAGAGAATTGATCTCTTCGGCAACGCGGCGGGTCTCCCAGGAGTTCTGATACCACACGTCGAGGTAGATGAAGTCCATGTTGTCCTCGCGGGTGGCGGCGTCGGCGCGCAGCTCTTCCAGGGTGGGGATATCGGTGATGCCTTCGGTGTTGCCAACGGCCTCGGGCCATACGCGCTGGCTGAGGAAGTTGGTGTTGTTGATGCGGTCGTACAGCTGCACCATACGCATCCAGCGGGCCTGGGTGCCCAGATCCCACAGTTTGTCGATGGTGTGCGACTGGTCCAGCCAGCCCCAGCCGTTGCCCACGCTGGGCCAGCCGATCATTTCCTCACAGAAGGATTTGGATTCGGGATAGGCCTCCTGGGCATTGATGTGGATACCGATCTCGGTGTTGTAGTCGTGCGCGATCTTGATCAGATCCTGGAAATCTTCCACACCGCCCTCGCGCACGGCGATGTCGGCGTATTCGGAGTTGGCGGAGTCGTGGCCTTCGTTGCCGTAGCCCTTCAGCATAACCGCCTGGGGCAGGCCGTCGGTGGCCAGATAGACCTTCTTGATGTTGTCGGCAGTTTCCAGATAGGGGTTGGGCGCCATGCTGGCGAAGTTCATCACGATGCGGTAGTTGACCGTATCCTTGATGACCTCGCTGCCCTCGGGAACATAGACCACGCGGCGGGAAGCCAGCGCGCCGTCGTTCCAGTCGATCTGGCCGTCCTCGTTGAGGTCGCCGCCGATGGCAACCTTCACCCAGGGCAGCTCGCTGACGCGGTAGGTGAGCTCGGTGCGCTGCTGGCCGCCCTTATCGCCGCGCTCGTAGTACCACAGGGCGCTGGTGAGGCTCATGGTGTCGGCGCCGTTGTTGCGCACGATGCGCAGGTCGCCTTCGATCTCGGAGTTGCTGAAGATGCCGGCGCTGAGCTTGTCGTTCACCAGAATGCCGTACAGATAGCTGTCGGTCTCGGAGGGGATGAAGCCCTCGTCGAAGTTGATGTATGCGTCGGCGATGGAGGTGGTGGTGGTGGAAGCCTTCGCGCCCGCAAAGTTGGCGCCCTCTTCCACAGCGTCCACCGTGATCAGGTTCAGGTTGGGCACGTCGATGGTGGCAATGTCATCGCAGCCTTCGTTCTTGACCAGGTCGGTCACTTCCCAGGTCAAGTCCTCGCCGCTGACGCTGACCTTCACGGTCATGGTCAGGTCGATGACGGGATCGTCTTCGGCGGCGGGCTCGTTCTTGAGAGCCATCACATAGTTTTTGTAGGCTGCGCCGTTTTCAAAGCTCTCTTCCACGCTGACCTCGGGAACAATATCCACGCCGTTGATGGTCACAACGTCGATCTGCTGTTCCTGGCCGCGGAAAATGGGCCAGCTGTCGGGGCCGTCGCCCTGCTTGAGCTGATACTGCGCCACAACGGGGAAATTCTTGCCGATGTAGACGCGCATGGTATCGGACTCGATATAGTCGTAGTCATCGAGGTTGATGGGGGCCTTCTTGGCCAGGTCGATTTCCAGGCCGGTGATGTCCTCGTCCACCACGGTGATCTCCTCGGTGTAGGCCTGGTAACCGGGTTTGGTGACAGCCAGGCTGTACTCGCCGGTCTCCACATTCTGCAGCGCAAAGCTGCCGTCGGCCTCGGTCTCGGTTTTGCCCAGGCCCGCGCGGACCACTGCGCCCTCGATGGGCTCGCCCGTTTCGCTGTCCTTCACGGTGCCGCTCACTTCCACCAGCGCGCTATAGCGCTCGGAAGTGTACTGGCCGCCGCGCTCGCAGGCAAACTGCCAGTTGTGTTCCATGCAGTCTTCGCCGTTCAGCTTCATGTTGGCGAATTCCACTTCGCAGCCCTTGGTCATCACGCCGTAGCGGGCGTCGCTGCCCATAGCGTCGGCCAGGTCGATCAGCTGCTGGTTGGTGGAGCGCACCGTGGTGCCGTTGACGGTGACCGACAGAGTCTCGCGGGACAGCGAGATGCTGACCTCCATCGACTCGCCGGGAACCGGAGCAGGCAGGCCGCCCAGGCCGGGATAGCTGCCGCTGCCGTTCAGGCTGTACTGGTAGTACCATTTGCTGGAGGGGTCATAGCCGATATACAGCCAGTTGCTGTTGTCTTTGAAATAGTAGAAAATGCCGTAGTTCATGTTCTCGCTGACCGGGCGGAACTCCAGGCTGAGCTCGCCGGACGGAGACATGGTGGCATCCTGGTCCAGCAGGGCGGCCGGGCCGCTGCCGGAAGGATTGGCGTAGTTGTGGCCGCCGCCGCCGCCCAGCACCGTGATCCACTTTTTGCCGCCCGGGTTGGGGGACTGAGTGGGTTCGGGGGTGGGTTCGGGAGCCTCAGTGGATTCAAACGTCAGCGCGCTGACGTTCAAAACCGTATTCTGGCTGAGCAGATAGCCGATGGTGCCTGCGGGCAGCGTGCCAAAACCGGCGGGCGCGCCGGTAAAGCTGGCGGGCTGGCCGTTGATGGTGATGGCAGAGACCTCGTCGGCGGTATACTCCACCTTCACGGTCACGGTGCCGTTGGGATCGGCGTCCACGCCGCCCAGGGTGACGGAGTTGTTGCCTTCGTCGCCCACCACCTGGTAATACCAGCGGCTGCCGTCATGGCCCACAGCTGCCCAGTGGCTGCTGTCGGTGTAGCGGAAGATGGCGGCATATTTGGGGGTGGTGCCTTCGGGGGTTGCATTGGTGAAGGTGGTCTCCATCGTGCCGGACAGAGTGCCTTCCACGCCGGGCTTGCTCACGTAAGCCTTGTCGCCCTTGGTGTTGCCGTTCTCGGAGCCGGCCGCCACCTGGCGCATCGTCTCGCTGCCCACCAGCACGCTCTCTTCGTAGGTCTGGCCCTCCAGGCCATCCTTGAAGAAGGGCAGAGCGCCTTCGTAGGCAGCGCCGCCAACGGTCAGGTTGGAGAAGTAGATGTCGGTGTACTCCTCCATGTAACGCGCGGCGCCCAGGCCGATTTTACCGGGCATATCCTTTTGGGATACAAACTCGGCCGCGTTCAGCACGGCGCTGCCGCTGGCCTGGGTGTCGAGGTTGGTCACCGTGAGGTGCAGGCCGTCGTCCTGCCACTCGCCGGCCATGCGAACGGTCTGGCCTTTTTCCCAGGCGGGAAGGCCTTCGATGCCGGGCCATGCCTCGGTGCTGGGGGTCTTGTATTGATAAGCCCAGCCGGTGGCGCCGTCAAAGAATACAAAACTCCAGTTGTTTTCGTCCACGTATTTGGTGACGAGACGGAAACGGGTGGCTGCCATCTCGCTGTTCATCAGAACATCCACACTGAACGATTCATTTGTGTAATCGCTCTCGGTCAGCACAAATGCCGCCGGGTTGGTGGAATTGAAATGCGGGCTGTTGCCGTTGCCGGGGCCGGCCTTCAGATGGGACATCTCGGTGCCGCCCACGGTGATGAGCTGGGTGGAACCCTGCGCCGCACCGGTGCTGTCGGCATCGCCCTTTTTGACTACCCAGCCGTCCTGCAGGTGCAGCGGCGGTTCGCCTTCGCCGGCGCCCAGCGCCAGCGCCGGCAGGGCCGACAGAGAAACGCTGAGGGACATTGCCACGGCCAGAAAGCCCGCCAGCAACTTTTTGCCTTTGCTTCTCATAGCTTCTTTCCTTTCCTTTGCAAACTTCCTTACAAAAACACATGGGTCCGCCTCAGCAGCACAGGTTTTCCTCCTTTCCACACCTTTGCCGCCAACGCGGAACCGCTTTCATCTTCAAGTATATTTCACCCTTTTCACATTGTCAACACAAGGCCTGTGCAATTTATACAAATATTTTGCAGTTTCGGTTTTCTTATAGTAAATTTCAGACAAGTAGTGTGCCATTGGCAAACAGTATTTTCTTTTTTAAGCGAAATATCGTCTTTTCTTGAAACATATATACGACTTGTTCTCGATACAAAAACAGTTATTACAAATTTGTTACCAATTCAAGGAGCAGCGCCGGCCGCAATTTTAGACAAAATGTGCAAAAAAGAAAACCGGCACAGCCCGAAGGCTGTGCCGGAAAGCTATTGAGAAAAAACGCGCGGGACGGAAAATTACATGGTCACAACGGTGACTTTGCAGTTCTCGGTGCCCAGCTGATCGGCGGACTCGGCAGCGGTGCTGTCCTTCACTTCGATCTCGCCGCTGGCCAGCTTGGTGTACAGAGCGTCATACGCGGCCTGGTCGAACTTCTCGAAGCGGGCAGTGTCCATCGCCAGGGAAACCGCATCGTCGGCAGCGCCCAGGATCAGATCCTGACCGCCGGGGAAGTTGCCGGCATAGTAGTCGTCCAGAACCTTGGCAACCGCGCTGGCCAGGCCCTTCATGGCGCTGGTGACAACGGTCTCGCTCTCGCCGCTCTGGTCGATGTCCACGCCGATGGACAGGCCGTTCGCGCCTTCAGCAGCCTTGAACACGCTGTTGCCCACGCTGCCGCCGCAGCCGAAGATGATCTCGGTGCCCTGCTGGTACCAGCCGGCCGCCATAGCCTGGGCCTCGGGAGTGGCAGCAAAGCCGTCGGTGTGGGTGTACATCATCTCAACGTTCACGCCCAGCTCTTTGGCAGCGTCGTTGGCGCCCTGCACATAGCCGTAGCCGTAGTTCACAACGGCGGGAACGGCCTGGCCGCCCAGGAAGCCCAGCTTGGTGTGGCCGTCCATCACGGCAGCGTAGCCGGCCAGGTAGCCAACTTCCTGCTCGGAGAACTTGATGCCCACGGCGTTGTCGCCCGTTTTGTAGTTGCCCTGGCCGTCGTTGGGATAGCCGTCGATGAGGATGAAGTTCACGTCGGGATACTCATCCTGCACGGTGTAGATGGGAACCTCGAACAGGAAGCCGGGGGTGACGATCACCTTGGCGCCGTCCTTGACGGCCTGCTCGATGGAAGCGATGTATGCGTCGGAAGTGGCCTCAACCGGCTTATAGTACTGGCAGGTCTTGCCGTTCTCGTCGCAGTAGGCCTGGATGCCTTCCCAGGTGCCCTGGTTGAAGGACTTGTCGTCGATGTCGCCCTTATCGGTGATCATCGCGATCTCGGCGCCGGAAGCAGCCTGGGAGGCGGGCTCGGAAGCAGGCTGGGAGCCGGACTGGGTGGTGGTACTGGAGGGGCCGCCGCAGGCAGCCAGAGAAAGAGCCATTACGAAGGCAACTGCCAGCGAAAGTGCTTTTTTCATCTTGCATTCTCCTTTTCACTTGTTTTTGCGCCGGCCGGCCGGTTGCCGGCTGGCTTACGGATTTTAATTATACCATACGCGGGTCGATTTTCAACTATCTGTCACAAAATTGGACGATTACAAATGATTTACGAAAAATTTTTCCACAAACTTTTGTGTGGTTTGACCAGAGTTCCCGCCTCATTCCAGGTTTTTGGGGCCAAACCCGAGCGGCAGCAGCCGGCCCAGCGGCAGCTCTTCGTAGTCTGTTTCGCTTTTGGCCATGATGACCAGCAGGTTGTCGCCGCCGAATTCATACAGTGCCTGGCGGCAGACGCCGCAGGGGGAAGTGACAAGGGTGTTGGTCTCCCCTTCCCGGCTGCCCACCACGGCGATGGCCGCAAAGCGGCGCACTCCCTCGCTGACCGCCTTTGCCAGCGCGGCGCGCTCGGCGCAGATGGTGGGCGAGAAGGATGCGTTTTCGATGTTGCAGCCGGTGAACACACGCCCGTCCTCGGCCAGCAGCGCGGCTCCCACCTGAAAGTGGGAGTAGGGCGTGTAGGCAAAGCGGCGTGCCTCAAAGGCGGCGCGGATGAGCGCGGCGCGGTCGATCTGCATACAGGGTCACCTCCGTGTGCGCGGCGCGGCTCAATAGTCCGCGCCCAGCGCGATCTTCATCATATTGGTAAAGCTGGTCTGGCGTTCCTCCGCCGTGGTGATCTCGCTGCTGACGAAGCTGTCCGAGATGGTCAGCAGGCAGGCGGCGCGCTTGCCGGTGACACGGGCATTGTGGAACAGCGCAAAGCTCTCCATCTCCACCGCAAGGCAGCCCTTTTCGTCCCGCAGCTTTTCCCAGTAGGCAGGGCCGGGCTGGTTGGAGGGCTGGCGGTAGAAAACGTCGGACGAGTGGATGACGCCCTTGTGCACCGGGATGGACAGACGGGCGGCGCTCTCCTCCAGCAGGCGGTTCAGCTCGGCGCTGGGGGCGATGATGTCGTCGGGGCAGCCATTCTGGGTGCGCGCATAGCTGGACTCGGAATAGGCGCCGGTGGCCAGCACCACGTCGTACACCTTTGCTTCGGGGGAATAGCTGCCGGCCGAACCGATGCGCACGATGTTCTCCACGCCGTACTGGGTGAACAGCTCGTAGGAATAGATGCCGATGCTGGGCATGCCCATGCCGCTGCCCATCACGCTGATGGGGCGGCCGTTATAAGTCCCGGTGAAGCCAAGCATTCCCCGCACGTCGTTGAAGCAGACGGGCGAATCGAGAAAGGTCTCGGCGATGAATTTCGCGCGCAGCGGGTCGCCGGGCATAAGGACGGTTTTTGCAATCTGGCCGTTTTCGGCCCTGTTGTGTGGGGTGGGCATTGGTTCCATCTCCTTTACTTTATTATGTAATATGACACAGCCTGCAAAAGCGCGGGCGTCATTCCAGATACATCTGCCGCAGACGGCCAAGCGCCGCGGCGTCGATGCCGTACTGGTCCTCCAGGTAGGCCTCGAAGGTGGGATAGGCCCGGTCGACGGCGTCCAGCGCCAGCTGCAGGCTCTCGGCGGTCACGCCGGTGAACACCTCCACGATCTGGTCGCGGCGGGGATCGGAACTGCCGAAACGGGCGGCAAACTTTTCCCGCAGCGCGGCGCGGGTGACGGCGCGGCAGGGGTTGGTGAGGAGGTAATCCTCCATCACGTCCTCGCGGGACACCCCCAGCGCCAGCAAAATCAGCGCGGCGGCCACGCCGGTGCGGTCCTTGCCGGCCGTGCAGTGGAACAGGAGCGGCGCGTCGCCGTTCAGCAGGTGCGCGAACATCCCCCGATAGGCGGGATTGTTGAACGGAAGGGCGGCATAGCTGCTCTGCACCTGGTGCAGCACCTCGGCCAGCTGGTCGGCCGTCATCGTGAAAAAGGACGCGATATCGAAGTTCACATCCCCGCCGCCGCTGTCGCGGATGGCGGCGATGTCCTGGCGGACCACACCGGGCAGCTCCGGGTCCGGCTTATAGCCGCGCTCGAACGCCGAGCGGAAATCGCACACCACCCGCAGGCCAAGGCTTTCCAGCAGGGCGCGGTCGTGCGGCGTGCACGCCGCGTCGGCCAGCGCGCCGCTGCGGTAGAGCAGGCCGCAGCGCACCCGGCGGCCGTCCGCGGCGGGATAGCCGCCCAGCTGGCGGAAGTTTTCGGCTTTTTCAAAGGACAGCACCCGCTCGGCGGGCACTGCAAAGATCTGAGGCATACAGGTTCATCCTTTCTTGCCGGTCTGGCGGATCAGGCCGGTGCGGTAGGCGCGCACCAACTGCTGGAGGCCGTCGATCTGGTCGCGCAGGGCGGCGCCCTGGTCGGTGTCCTGGATCAGCATCCGGCGGTCGGTGGTCTCAAAGACATCCACGGTGGAGAGGATGTCGATATTTTCGTCGATGGCCTTCTGGATGCTCTCGAACGGCTGGTGCACCCGCAGGCTCATCCCCCGGCTGTTGTAGACGAGGGTGTAGCCGGCGATGCCCGTCTTTTCGTGATAGGCGCGGCAGAAGCCGCCGTCGATGACGATCAGCCGCCCGCCCGCCTTCACCGGCGTTTCCCCGTGCGAGGCGCGCACCGGCACATGCCCGTTGATGATGTGGCTGCCGGCGGGAAGGCCGAACTCGCCCAGCACCATGCGCCCCATCCGGCTGTCGTTGATGTGGCGGTAGTAGGGGTTTTTGATCTCGGTGGAACACTCGGGGCGGCCGATGAACAGGTTCTCGAAGGTGGCCATCCGGTGGCGGCCGAACAGCGGCGACAGCTTGCCGCACCACAGGTACCACAAAAAGTCCTGCCCGCTTTGGCGTTCGGGGGTGCCGTCGGGGGCGAAATAGCCGCGCCGGGCGCGGGAGTCGCAGTAGTCCATCAGGGCGCGCCCGGCATAGCCGTGCTTTTCAAAGGTCTCCACCGCAAAGCTGCCGCTCTCGGTGAGCGGGACCGCGCCGTGGAACAGCAGGTTCCCGTTCTCCACCCGGTAGACGCCGCCCTTGTCGTAGAGGAAGCGCGCATGGCGGTTCAGCTTTTCGCTCTGCCGGAAGCTGTGGCACAGGGTGGACAGCACCTGCTCCTCCTCCTGCGTCAGGCGGGCCGGGCAGGCGGGGTCGACGGTGGGCAGGTCTGTATCCAGCAGCGGCCAGCGTTTGCCGTCCACACACACGGTGCCGGCGGAATAGTCGATGCGGCGCAGGAAATCCCGGTCCTGCATCTCGAAATCGGGGTTGCGGTCGATCACCTCGCACTCCAGCTTGAACATGATGACCGCGATCGCCTTGCGCATCCGCGCCGCCTGCGCCAGCATCTCCTCGGGATACGGGCCGCGGCTCTCGTCCGCTTTGGGACGGAACCGGGACACGTCGTGCCCGGCATACACGCGGTCAGCAAAGGTGGCCAGCGGACGCAGACTGATGCCGTAGCCGTCTTCCAGAAATTCGGTGTTGTAGTAGGCAAGGCTGGTGTGCAGCACGGTGGCCACGCAGATGGGGCTGCCCGACGCCGCGCCCATCCACACCACATCGTGGTTGCCCCACTGGATGTCCACCGAGTGGTGGGCCATCAGCTCGTCGAGGATGACGTCCGGGCGAGGCCCGCGGTCGAAGATATCGCCCACGATGTGCAGCCGGTAGACGGCCAGCGTTTTGATGAGCGCGCACATCGCCTCGATGAAGGCGGCGGCCTGGCCGGTGCCGATCACACTGTCCAGGATGCAGCCGTAGTAGGCTTCCTTGTTGTGGTCCTCAAAATGGGCGTGGAGCAGCTCGTCCAGGATGTAGGCGAAGTTTTCGGGCAGCGCCTGCCGCACGAAGCTGCGGGTGTGTTTGGAGGAGACCAGCCGGCAGACGTCCAGCAGACGGGTGAGGGTGGTTTTGTAGAACGCATCGCGGTCGGGCACGCCGGCCAGCAGCGCCGGCAGCTTGCGGGACGGATAGTAGATGAGAGTGGCGAAGGCGGCGCGCTCGTCCGGTGGGACGGAGCTGCCCAGCACCTTGTCCACCTTCTCGCGGATGACGCCCGACGCGCTGTTGAGGATATGGGTGAAGGCCTCGTATTCGCCGTGCAGGTCACTCATGAAGTGCTCGGTGCCCTTGGGCAGCTTCTGGACGGCGAGCAGGTTGATGATCTCGGCCGAGGCGGCCTCGATGGTGGGGTAGTCGCGGGACAGCAGGCGCAGATATTTCAGCTGCCCCGCCGACAGTTCGGCCGGTTGCTCCAAGCAAAAAGCCTCCTTTCGGGCAGACGCGGGATGCTATACTGTGATTATACCACAAAGCGGCCGCGGAATGGGAGTATCCATCCTCTTTTTCGGCGGCCTCTGCAGAAGGGCGGGAAAAAGATCGTGGAACAACGACTGCTCTGTGGTCATTATACCACATTCCACGAAAATATGATATAATAAGCACTGTATTTTTACAAACCGGACATATCTGTCAGAAAGGACCGTTCACTATGCAGATCCCAACCCACTGCACACTGTGTCCCCGCCGCTGCGGGGCAGACCGCACCCGCACCCGCGGCGCATGCCGGGCAGGCGGCCGCGTGACGGTGGCACGCGCCGCGCTGCACCACTGGGAGGAGCCCTGCATCAGCGGTTCGCGCGGCAGCGGCACCGTGTTTTTTTCCGGGTGCAGCCTGCACTGCTGCTACTGCCAGAACTGGCCCATCAGCACCGGCCAGGTGGGGCGGGAGCTCTCGGTGCGGCAGCTGGCGCAGCTGTTCCTCCATTTGCAGCAGCAGGGCGCGCACAACATCAATCTGGTCACCCCCGGCCACTGGGCGCCCTGGGTGTGCGAGGCGCTGGACCTTGCGCGCGGGGACGGCCTGCGTCTGTCCATCGTCTGCAACACCTCCAGTTATGAGACGGTGGAGACGGTGGAGCTGCTGGCCCGGCATGTGACCGTCTGGCTGGCCGATATGAAATATGTATCGCCGGCGATGGCGGGCGAATACTCGGGCGCACCCGACTATTTCGAGGTGGCCCGGAAAGCCATCGGCCGGATGCTGGAGCTGGCCGGGCCGCCGCAATACGACGAAAACGGGCTGATGCAGCGGGGTGTGATCCTGCGGCATCTGGCCCTGCCGGGCGGACGCGCCGACAGCCGCGCCGTGCTGGACTGGATGGCCGGTCTGCCGGCGGGGAGCTTTGTGCCCAGCCTGATGAGCCAGTACACCCCCTTCCACAAGGCGGCCGAGCACCCGCCGCTGGGGCGGCGGATCTCCACCTGGGAATACCGCCAGCTGATCGACCACGCGGTGGATCTGGGGCTGACCGAAGGATACATGCAGGAAAAGAGCAGCGCGAAGGAGGAATACACCCCGCCCTTCGACCTGACCGGCCTGCCCGACGAGGAGGACGCGCCCTGAGACCAAAAGCCGCCCCTGCCCGCCGGGCGGGGCCTTTTTGCGTCTGCAAGTCCCATAAACCGAACACAGAAACCGGTTGATTTGCAGGACCCGTCTTGTGCGCACCGGCGGGGATCCTGTATAATACAAGCAGATCAAAACGAAACGAGGTGCTCTGTATGTGGCTGATCAAACTGCCGTTCAAAATCCTGGCCCTGCCGCTGATGCTGGTGATGGGGACGATCACGGTCCTGGGCAAATTCACCCATGGCATCGCCGCGTTTGTGATCGGGCTGGGGATGTTTTTCCTGTTTATCTGCGGCGTGATCACCGCGTTTCAGGGGAACTGGCCGATGGTGGGGGTCCTGTTCGTGCTGGAAGTCGTCTGTTTTGCCGCGATGCTGGCGATGACCGTGCTGGTGGAGCTGGCCGAGGAGGCCACCGGTTCGCTGATGGGGTTTATTTTTTCCTGATCCCGCCTCCCCTGCGCTGCACCAAAACAGCCGCTCCGGGCCTTGTGCGCCGGGGCGGCTGTTTTTGCGTTTTGCGCTGTGTTGTTTTTCATTCGGCGGCAAAGCCCTCCCGCAGCAGCGCGGCGAGCGCGGCCGCACCGGCCAGCGCCAGCC
>DGYMR06203__coassemble_1534_pt1 | contig 14092 bp, 8 predicted proteins | sample DGYMR06203__metabat2_high_PE_003 | metagenome-assembled genome bin DGYMR06203
ACCCGGCGCACGTCGTGGATGAAGCCCATGTCCAGCATCCGGTCGGCCTCGTCCAACACAAAGGCCTCGATGTTTTTCAGGCTGATGATCCCCTGGCCGATCAGGTCGTTCAGGCGCCCCGGGGTGGCCACCAGGATATCGGGCTTTTTCCGCAGCGCCTCCACCTGGGAGCCCTGCCCCACGCCGCCGAAGATCACGCAGCAGGACAGCGGCAGGTGGGCGGCGTAGGCGGTGATGCTCTCGTGGATCTGGAGGGCCAGCTCGCGGGTGGGGGTGAGGATGAGGGCGCGCAGCGGTTTGCGTGCGCCGGCGTGCAGGCGCTGCAGCAGCGGCAGCGAGAATGCGGCGGTCTTGCCGGTGCCGGTCTGGGCGCAGCCCAGCAGGTCGCGCCCGGCCAGTACCGGCGGGATGGCTTTTTCCTGGATGGGCGAGGGCACGGTATAGCCCTGCTCGGCCACCGCCTGTACAAGGGGCGCGCACAGCCCCAGCTGAACAAAATCCATACGCTTGTATTTCCTATCTGTATGCAAAGATAAAAGTCGCGGAACGGCCGGAAAATCCGGCTTCCTTTTTTAGTATAGCACAAAACGCCGCAGGTGGCAAAACATCGGCGTGTTTTCCCCCTTTTTCGTTGACATCCCCCCGGAAAACCGCTATTCTTAAAAAGCGGCCTTTCCCGGCGGCCTATGAAGGGAACAGGCGGGCAAAAAAGGAGGAACCATCCATGAAAGAGCGCGAGAAATTCGCATCCCGGCTGGGATTCATTCTGATCTCGGCCGGCTGCGCCATCGGCCTCGGCAACGTATGGCGCTTTCCGTACATCACCGGCAAATACGGCGGCGCGGCCTTTGTGCTGATCTACCTGCTGTTTTTGCTGATCCTGGGCCTGCCCATCATGGTGATGGAGTTCGCGGTGGGCCGCGCCAGCCAGAAATCGGCGGCGGTCAGCTTCGACGTGCTGGAGCCCAAGGGCACCAAATGGCACTGGTACAAATGGGGCGCCATGGCCGGCAACTACCTGCTGATGATGTTCTACACCACGGTGGGCGGCTGGATGATCGCCTATTTTACCAAGATGCTGGCCGGTGAGTTCACCGGCAAAACGCCCGACGAGGTGGGCGCCGTCTTTAACGGCATGCTGGGGCAGCCGGTGTATATGGGCGTCTTCATGCTCATCACCATCGCGCTGGGCTTCGGCATCTGCAGCATGGGCCTGCAGAAGGGCGTGGAGCGCATCACCAAGGCGATGATGGCCTGCCTGTTCCTGATCATGATCGTGCTGTGCGTGCGCAGCATCACCCTGCCCGGCGCCGCCGAGGGCCTGAAGTTCTACCTGCTGCCCGATTTCGGCCGCATGGCGGAGCAGGGCATCGGCGAGGTGGTGTATGCCGCGATGGGCCAGGCCTTCTTCACCCTCAGCCTGGGCATCGGCGCGCTGGCCATCTTCGGCAGCTATATCGGCCGTGAGCGCCGCCTGACCGGCGAGGCCATCAACGTCACTCTGCTGGACACCAGCGTGGCCCTGATGTCCGGCCTGATCATCTTCCCCGCCTGCTCGGCTTTCGGCGTGAGCAACGGCGAAGGCCCCGGCCTTGTCTTTGTCACCCTGCCCAACGTCTTTAACCAGATGGCGGGCGGCCGCCTGTGGGGCGCGCTGTTCTTCCTGTTCATGACCTTCGCGGCGCTGTCCACCATCATCGCCGTGTTCGAGAACATCATCAGCTTCGCCATCGACCTGTGGGGCTGGAGCCGGAAAAAGGCGGTGGCGGTGAACGCCGTGGTCATCACCGTCCTCAGCATCCCCTGCGTGCTGGGCTTCAACGTGTGGAGCGGCTTTGCGCCGCTGGGCAGCGGCACCACCATCCAGGACCTGGAGGACTTCATCGTTTCCAACAACCTGCTGCCGCTGGGCAGCCTGGTGTACCTGCTGTTCTGCGTCACCCGCTACGGCTGGGGCTGGAAAAACTTCACCGACGAGGCCAACGCCGGCGAGGGCATCCGCTTCCCCAAATGGGCCCGCGGCTACCTCACCTTCGTGCTGCCGGCCATCGTGCTGGTGATCTTTGTGGCGGGCTACTGGCAGAAGTTCTTCGCCAACTGATCCCCAAAAACACAGAGCGCCGCCGCCCCAAAGCCAACGGGCGGCGGCGCTTTCCCATTATAAAAGAAGGCCGGGATCTCCGGCCGAAATATACACAATTACAGTTTATTATATCACACCGGCGATTTGATTGCAAGAATTTTAAAATTTTATTTTTGCACAAAAAATCAGAAAATTGCAGAGTTCTTCAAAAAAAGGCCCGGGAAAGTTTGTGTACTTTTTGGATTGCATACGCCGGACAGGCCCAGTATAATAATATTGTTTTGATGTTTACTTTCCCGGTAAGCACCTGGCTGAAATGATATGGGGGTAAAGAATATGGAAAGAATGATTGGTACTGTTTCCCGCGGCGTTCGTGCGCCGATCATCCGTGAAGGCGACGACATCGCCCAGATCGTGGTGGATTCCGTTCTGAAGGCGTCCGAGGGCAACTTCACCATCCAGGACCGCGACGTTGTGGCCGTGACCGAGGCCGTTGTGGCCCGCGCCCAGGGCAACTACGCCAGCGTGGACGCCATTGCCGCCGACGTGCGCTCCAAGTTCGGCGACGATACGGTGGGCGTGCTGTTCCCCATCCTCAGCCGCAACCGCTTCGCCATCTGCCTGCGCGGCATCGCCAAGGGCTGCAGGAAGATCGTGCTGATGCTGAGCTATCCCTCCGACGAGGTGGGCAACCATCTGATCGACCTGGACGAGATGGACGAAAAGGGCGTGAACCCCTGGAGCGACGTGCTGACCGAGGAGAAATACCGCGAGCTGTTCGGCTATAAGAAGCATGTGTTCACCGGCGTGGACTATGTGGAGTACTACAAGCAGCTCATTCAGGAGAGCGGCGCCGAGGTGGAAGTGGTGTTCGCCAACAACCCGAAGGCCATCCTGTCCTACACCAAGAGCGTGCTGACCTGCGACATCCACACCCGCGCCCGCACCAAGCGCCTGCTGAAGGCGGCCGGCGCCGAGAAGGTGTATGGCCTGGACGACATCATGACCGCCAGCATCGACGGCAGCGGCTACAACGACAAGTACGGCCTGCTGGGCTCCAACAAGGCCACCGAGGACACCGTGAAGCTGTTCCCCGTGAACTGCCAGCCCGTGGTGGACCGCATCCATCAGATGCTGCTGGACGCCACCGGCAAGAACGTGGAAGTGATGGTGTACGGCGACGGCGCCTTCAAAGACCCCGTGGGCAAGATCTGGGAGCTGGCCGACCCCGTTGTCTCCCCCGCCTACACCGCCGGCCTGGAGGGCACCCCGAACGAGGTGAAGCTGAAATACCTGGCCGACAACGATTTCGCCGACCTGTCCGGCGACGCCCTGAAGGAAGCCATCTCCGACTATATCCGCAAAAAGGACGAGAAGGCCGCCAGCCTGGTGGGCACCATGGTGACCCAGGGCACCACCCCCCGCCGCCTGACCGACCTGATCGGCAGCCTGTGCGACCTGACCAGCGGCAGCGGCGACAAGGGCACCCCCATCATCTATATCCAGGGCTACTTCGACAACTACACCAAATAAGCCTTTTGTCCCGCATCCGGCCGGAGCCTGCGCTCCGGCCGGATTTTTGCTGTGGGGGCGCTGTTTTTTCCGTTTGAAAAAAGTTTTGATTTTTTTGAAAAAAAGGGTTGACGAACAGGGAAACATCGGTTATAATATACAACGTTCCCAGCAGACGGGAGCGCAACGGACGGCGCAAGACAAGAACGGGGCATAGCTCAGTTTGGTAGAGTGCGTGGTTTGGGACCACGATGCCGCAGGTTCGAGTCCTGTTGCCCCGACCATACGCGGATGTGGCGGAATTGGCAGACGCGCTAGATTCAGGTTCTAGTGGTAGCAATACCGTGGGGGTTCAAGTCCCTTCATCCGCACCAAAAACCGGAGTTCATCGGAACTCCGGTTTTTTCGTATCTTTATGACATTGCCGGTTGAGGAGCGCGCCATGAATGCACCCATCGATATCAGCCGGGTGGTTTTGCAGACCGACCGGCTGCTGCTGCGCTGCTGGCGGGAGACCGACCTGCACGATTTCTACGCCTACGCCCGTGTGGACGGTGTTGGGCAGCCGGCCGACTGGCCCCCGCACAAAAGCCTTGCCGACACAAAGGCGATCCTGGATACTTTTATAAAAGAGAAAACCACCTTTGCGCTGGAACACCGGGGGCATGTGATCGGCTCGCTGGGGATCGAGGAGTACCGCCGGGAGAATTTTCCCGAGCTGGAGCCTCTCGCCGGCCGGGCGCTCGGCTATGCCCTCTCGAAGGACTACTGGGGGCAGGGCCTGATGCCGGAGGCGGTGCGGGCGGTGACGGACTATCTGTTTCGGGTGCAGAAGCTGGACTTTCTCCTGCTGGGGCACTTTGCGTGGAACCACCAGTCCGCGCGGGTGGCCGAAAAATGCGGGTTTCGCTACAGCAAGACCTGCACCCATGTGAACCAGTACGGGAAAACGGAAGCCACCCGGCAGAACATCCTCTGCCGCCCCGGCCTCGAGCGCGTTTCCTGGTGAGCGTGGCTGTTCTTCGGCGGGCTTTTCCAACGGCTTCCCCCTGTGGTGTCTGTGGGCAGTCTGACCGCAGCATCTGCAAGCTGCGGAAACCATCCACAAGAACCTGCAGCGCCAAGAGCCTTTTCCAAAAAGGAGTTTGAAAAGTACCGGGTATTGCAGGATTGAATCCATCAGAACGACTTTGACAGGCTGGTTGCGGAAACTACGGATGACCCGACAGAATAACCATACACACAGAAAGCCCGCGCCTCCGGTTCTCTCGTTCCGGCTGCATGGGCTTTTTCGGCTCCGATTGAGCTTTTGTACCGTACCAACTTTGGAGGAAAGTGGTATCATTCAATGCCAAACTCTGGCGCATATGTTATCGTTCCGTGAATTTCAGCGCCTGTTTCGTTTAATATACAGGCCATAAAGTTTTCGCTCGGTACATCAAAGGGCGCTTTTATCCCGAAGCCCTCTGCGGGAGAATATCCTGCCTTGGGATAGTATTTTTCACTTCCTAAAACAATGGAATGGGTATAGCCCAGTTCTTTTGCAATTTTGTGTCCTTCTTGGATCAGGGCTTTTCCAATCCCTTTTCGCTGATACTCCGGCAAGACAGACAGCGGGGCTAACGCCAGAACAGGCTTTCCGTCAACCGCCGCTCTTGTGAACATGATATGGCCTACCACTTTCCCATCTGCTTCAGCGACCAATGACAGCGCAGGGATGAAAGCAGCTCCTTTTCGCAGGGCATTCACCAAATCCTGCTCATTTCCATCGGTGCGTTCGGCACTCTCAAAAGCACGTTTTACAACGGAATATACGGCCGCACAATCTGTTGCAGTTTCTCTCCTGATACGCATAGAAACCTCCCAGGTTTATAAATCTCATGATCATATTGAAGTTTACAATAAGAGTGTGAATCAATCCACCCAGCAACGGCAAGTCCGCCTGAACCGAGGAATTACGGTTCAGGCGGACTATGGGTTTTTGACGCTTCTTATTCAGCGGATGCTCATGAGCTTCCTGCTGGACGATCGGCCCCGCCGAAAAACCATACTTGAAGTGGTTCTCGCTTTCCTCACACTGGACGACAGTATTCTGCGCTCGGAGTTCCTCCACCAGCGCACACTCCTCTTCGTCAAACAAAAAATCGCCCCGCCGGGATTTCCCGACGGGGCGCTCTCGTGCGCTGAAAACTCCGATCAGGCCTTGATCTTCTTCACGCTGAAGGTGTCCATCGCCTTCTCGTCCAGATTGTGCTCCAGCGCGGCGCCGGCTTCCACAAGGCGGCTTTCAAGCTCCTCGCTCTTCATGGCGGACAGGGCGCTCTCCTCCAGAGACTCGGTGTCCTCCACCTCGGCGCGGCAGTAGACGATGATGCTGGTGTACAGGTCGGCGCTGCCGTAGGCGCCGTTGCGGGCGCTGAAGATGTTGTTCACGGTGGCCTCGTCCAGACCGGAGCCCTCGCGGGACACGATGGTGGTCTGCAGGGCGTCGGCGTCCTCGGGCATCTCGGCCTCCAGCAGGTCGTAGGCGGCCTGCACGGTCTCGGTGGCTACGGTGGCAAAGTCGGCGCCCTCATCCATCAGCTTGGAGGCGGCGTCCTTCGCCATCTGCACCAGCTCGTCGTGCTGCTCGTCGGTGGCCATCGTGTAGTTCGAGGTCATGATGGGCAGGCTGAAATACTCCAGCTGGGCGTAGTTCTTCTTGATGTAGGTGGTCAGATAGCCCGTGCTCACCGGCTCGGTGCCCTCGGGACCATAGATGGCGTCCAGCAGCAGGGTGGCCTTCTGCTCGGCGGTGAAGGCCAGCACCAGGCTCTCTTCGCCGATGCCGTTGTCGGAGTAGTTCTCCTCGTAGGCTTCCCACTGGCTGGAGGCGATCTGCTGCACGGTATCGGTCTGCTCGGCGGTCAGCTCCACGCCCAGCTCGTCGGCCATCTGGCCGATACCCACATAGCGGTCGATCTTCTCCAGGGTCTTGGTGCGGATCCACTCGGCGGCGTCCACGCCCTCAACCTGCTGCTTCAGCACGTCCTGCTCGGGATCTTCCACAAGGTCCGCGGCCTCATTGTAGCTCATCTGCTGGTACAGCAGGAACAGGCCGGAGGGGATCTCCACATCGCCCACGGCGCCCACGGTGGCGGGGGTGGAACAGCCGGTCATTCCAAAGGCCACAGCGGCGCAGGCCGCGGCGGCAAGGATACGTTTTGTCTTCACGGGGGTATTCTCCTTTCACACTCATGCCCGCAGGGGGGCAAAATCGCATTTCATTATACAGCCAAAGCCCTGCCGATGCAAGGCTTTGGGAGAAAAAGTGCCGGTTTCATGTTCTTTACACATTTTCACGGGGCCGGGCTGTCCAGCAGATCCAGCGCCGACACCAGAATATCCAGCGGCTTTTCGCCGGTTTTCACCGTCACCGACAGATACGGCTTTGCCGCGGCGCTGAACATCACCCGCCCGCCGAAGGCGGTCAGCAGCGGTTTCATCGCGGCGGCCTGCAGCCGGTCGGAATAGAGGATGAGCTTGTCTTTCTGCTGGGTCACCTCGTAGATGCCAAGCCGGGACGCCTGCACGCGGGCCAGCGAGATGTCCACCAGCCCCTGCACCGCGGCGGGCGGGTCGCCGTAGCGGTCGATCAGCTCGTCCAGCACGTCGCTGGCGTCCTCTTTGCCGCCGATGGCCGCGATCCGCTTGTAGGCCTCGATGCGCCCCGACGCGTCGGGGATATACTGCTCGGGGATATAGGCGTCCACCGTGATGTCGATCAGGCACTCGCTCTTGTCCGGCGCGGGGGCCTCGCCCTTTGCCTCGGCGATGGCCTGGTTCAGCAGCTTGATATACAGGTCGTATCCCACCGCCGCCATGTGGCCGTGCTGGCTCTTGCCCAGAAGGTTGCCCGCGCCGCGGATCTGCAGATCGCGCATCGCGATGCGGAAGCCCGACCCGAAGCTGGTGAACTCCCGCAGCGCCGACAGCCGCTTGGCCGCCACGTCGGTGAGCACGCGGTCGCGCTGGAAGGTGAAATAGGCGTAGGCCTTGCGCCCCGAGCGCCCCACCCGGCCGCGGATCTGGTACAGCTGCGCCAGGCCCATCCGGTCGGCGTTCTCGATCACAAGGGTGTTGCAGTTGCGCACGTCCACGCCGGTCTCGATCAGGGTGGTGCAGACCAGCACGTCGATCTCGCCGCCCAGCAGCTGTTCCCACACCGCGCCCAGCTGTTCCTCGGTCATCTTGCCGTGCGCCACCCCCACGCGCGCGCCCGGCACCATGCCGCGGATCTTTTCGGCCGTCACTTCCAGCGTGTCGATGTAGTTGTGCAGGTAGTAGACCTGGCCGCCGCGGTCGAGTTCCCGGCGGATGGCGTCGGCGATGATGCGCCCGTCGTATTCCAGCACATAGGTCTCGATGGGCTGGCGCTCGATGGGCGGCTCCTCGATGGCGCTCATGTCCCGGATGCCGCTCATCGCCATGTTCAGCGTGCGGGGGATGGGGGTGGCCGACAGGGTGAGCATATCCACCCCCAGGAAATTCTCCTTCAGCTGCTCCTTGTGCTTGACGCCGAACCGCTGCTCCTCGTCGATGATGACAAGGCCCAGGTCCTTGAAATGCACGTCCTTCTGCAAAAGGCGGTGGGTGCCCACCACGATGTCCACCACGCCGCCGGCCAGCCCTTTCAGCGTCTCCTTCTGCTGCTTGGCGGTGCGGAAGCGGGACAGAAGGCCCACCTTCATCGGGAAGGCCTCCATGCGGGAGAGGATGGTGTTGTAGTGCTGCCAGGCCAGCAGGGTGGTGGGGGCCAGGATCGCGCACTGCTTGCCGCCCATCACGCACTTGAAGGCCGCCCGCAGCGCCACCTCCGTTTTGCCCACGCCCACGTCGCCGCACAGCAGGCGGTCCATCGGGTGGGCGCGCTCCATGTCCTGCTTGATCTCGGCGGTCGCCGCCAGCTGGTCGGGCGTCTCGTCGTATTCAAAGCGGGCCTCGAAGTCGCGCTGCCAGGGGCCGTCGGCCGGGAAGGCGTAGCCCGGCGCCTGCATCCGTTTGGCATACAGCGCGATCAGCTCGTGGGCCATCTCCTCGGTGGCCTTTTTCACCCGGCTCTTGGTCTTTGCCCATTCGCCGCCGCCCAGGCGCGACAGCTTCACCTTTTCGCCGTCGCCCGGCGCGGTGTAGCGGGACAGCTGGTCCAGCTGGGTCACCGGCACATAGAGGGTGTCGCCCTTGTTGTAGCTGATCTGCAGATAGTCCTTCACCACGCCCTGCAGATCCAGCCGCCGGATGCCGTTGTACAGGCCGATGCCGTGGTCCTGGTGCACCACGTAGTCGCCCGGCTTGATGTCCGACAGGCTGGAAAGCCCCTTCGGCTTTTTGCGCGCGGTGCGCTTGCCGGCCATCGCGGCGGCGCGGCGGCTGGTGATCACCGCCAGCCGGGCAAAGGGGAAATCCGCGCCCGCCGACAGCATGCCGGGGATCACCTGCACGCGCCCGGCCACGGGGGCGTCGGAGAGGGAAAAGCCGTCCTTTTCCAGATCCCGCCCGATCGCCTCGGCCGCGCGGGCGGTGCCGGCCAGCACCGTCACCGCGTAGTTCTGGGCGATCAGCGGGCGCAGGTCCTCGGCCAGCGCCTTCACCTCGCCGGTCCAGGCGGGCAGCGGGTGGGCCGGCGCGTTGATGAGGTCTTTCAGGAACAGGTCCGGCATGCTGCGCGCGAAGTTCTCGCACACGAGGCTGGGCAGCGCGGCGATGCGCCCCACCAGCCACGCCTCGTCCAGATACAGCTCGGTCAGGCCGGGGGCCAGCACCCCTTCTTTTAATAGTGTCTTGATCTCCTCCGTCTGGCGGAAGGCCGCGCCGTGCAGCGCTTCCCGGATGGCGCTGTATTCGTCCAGCACCAGCGCCGCGCCGGGCAGATGGTCGAGGATGGAGGCGGTCGTTTCATACCGCAGCGGCAGGTATTTGTCCATCGCCACCGGCACCACCCCGCTGTCCAGCAGCGAGAGGTCCTGCTCCATCGCCTGCTCCAGCTTGTGCCGGGCGGGGGATTTCGCCTTCGCGGCGGCGCTGCGCAGCAGGGCGGCGGCCCCGGCCGGGTCTCCGAACAGCACCTCGCGGGCGGGGGAGAGGTAGATCTTCTCCAGCGCCGCGTCCCGCCGCTGGCTGACCAGATCGAAGGAATGGATGGTGTCGATCTCGTCGCCCCAGAACTCGATGCGGGCGGGGGCGGGCATGTCGGGGGCGTAGAGGTCCACGATGCCGCCGCGCACGCTGAACTGGCCCGGCCCGTCCACCTGCGGACGGCGCAGATACCCCGCCGCCAGCAGCGTTTCCAGCAGCGTTTCCTGCGCGATCTCCATGCCGGGGCGCAGAGTGAGGGTGGCGGCGCGGAAATCCGCGGGCGGGACGGTGCGCAGCAGCAGGCTCTCGGCCGACAGGCACACCGCGTCCAGCCGCCCGCCGGCCAGCTCGCCCAGAATTTTCAGGCGGCGGTATTCCAGCTCGCGCCCCGCGCCCTCCACCGGGCGCAGCACAAGGTCGCGCGCGGGGAACACCCCCGCGCGCAGGCCAAGCGTTTCCAGATCGGCGGCCATCCGCACCGCGTCGGCCTCGCCCGCCGTCACCACCACCAGCGGCGTGTGCTCCTGTGCGGACAGCGCGGCGTAGAGCACCGCGCGCCCCGCCGGCTGCATCCCGAACAGCGCCGCCGCGCCCGGGCTTTGCAGCGCCGCTTTCAGCCGGGCGTATTCGCCGGTGGCGGTCAGCTGTTGCTCGAACATCCCTCAAAGCACCTCCCGTTTCAGAAAAAGCAAAGCGGCGCCTCAGCCGTTGAACCGGCTCATCGCCTTTTCGATCTCGCCGTCCATCACCATGCGGGCGGCCTGCTCGATGTCGTCGAAGCGCCCCTCCAGCGCCTTGCGGTCGTCGGGGGAGAAGCGCCCCAGCACCCACGCCGCCAGGTCGGTGTCGGGGGAGGGCTTCTCGCCCACGCCGATGCGGATGCGGCCGAACTCCTGGCTGCCCAGCTGGGCGATGATGTTTTTCAGGCCGTTGTGCCCGCCCGCCGAGCCCTGCCGGCGGATGCGCAGCTTGCCCGGCGCCAGCGCGATGTCGTCGCACAGCACCAGCACCCGCTGGGGCGGGATCTTGTAGAAGTCCGCCGCCGCGCGCACCGCCTCGCCCGACAGGTTCATATAGGTCATCGGCTTTAACAGGATCACCTTCCGGCCGTCCACCGTCGCCTGCCCGTACAGGCCCTTGAATTTCGATTTGTTGATCGCGGTGTTCCACGTTTCGGCCAGGTGGTCCAGCGCGTCGAAGCCGGCGTTGTGCCGGGTGCCGGCATAGCGGGCGTCGGGGTTTCCCAGGCCGCAGAGCAGCCACTCGGCGCCGGTGTGTTTGAAAAATGCCATCTGTCTCTGTCCTCTCCTTGTGTATGCGGGGTCCTTCGCCCGGCGGGCAGCGCCGGGGCAAAAGATAGATTTTTGTATCATAAACGCTATTTTCCTATTATATATTTTACTCATTGACCGTGATTTTGCAAGCGTTTTTTGGATTTTTTTGTTCAAATAGTCCAAAAAATTTGCACAGATTTTTTCGCCGAAAACGGAAAAACGCTGGAAATCCGCTTCCCAGTCTGTTATAATGTTGTAGCATCCATGAAATCTGTGCAACAGAGCCTGCGGCGCGGGCGGAGCGATGCGAATGAGTTTGGAGGTAGATTGTTTTGAGCGAGAAGAAAAAATATCTTTATCTGTTCAGCGAAGGCAACCGCGATATGCGCGAGATCCTGGGCGGTAAAGGCGCCAACCTGGCCGAGATGACCAACGCCGGCATGCCTGTGCCCCAGGGCTTCACCATTTCCACCGAAGCCTGCACCCAGTACTACAACGACGGCCGCAAGATCAACGACGAGATCATGGCCGACATCTACGAGTATATCGGCAAGATGGAGGAGATCACCGGCAAGAAGTTCGGCGATGTGAACAACCCCCTGCTGGTATCGGTGCGCTCCGGCGCCCGCGCCTCCATGCCCGGCATGATGGACACCATCCTGAACCTGGGCCTGAACGACGTGGTGGTGGAGGGCCTGGCCAAGTTCACCAACAACCCCCGCTTCGCCTACGACTCCTACCGCCGGTTCATCCAGATGTTCTCCGACGTGGTCATGGAGCTGTCCAAGAAGCGCTTTGAGGAGATCATCGACGAGGTCAAGGCCAAGAAGGGCGTCAAGCAGGACGTGGAGCTGGACACCGACGACATGAAGAACCTGGTGGTCCTCTTCAAGGAGTTCTACAAGAAGGAGAAGGGCGAGGACTTCCCCCAGGATCCCAAGGTTCAGCTGATGGAGGCCGTCAAGGCCGTGTTCCGCTCCTGGGACAACCCCCGCGCCAACGTCTACCGCCGCATGAACGAGATCCCCTACGACTGGGGCACCGCCGTCAACGTGCAGGCGATGGTGTTCGGCAACTCCGGCGACAACTCCGGCACCGGCGTCGCCTTCACCCGCAACCCCGCCACCGGCGAGAAGGCCCTGTTCGGCGAGTATCTGATCAACGCCCAGGGCGAGGACGTGGTGGCCGGTATCCGCACCCCGTCTCCCATCAGCCACCTGAAGGACCAGATGCCCGAGGTGTATGAGCAGTTCGTTGCCATCGCCACCCGTCTGGAGAACCACTACAAAGATATGCAGGATATGGAGTTCACCATCGAGGATGGCAAGCTGTATATGCTGCAGACCCGCAACGGCAAGCGCACCGCCGCCGCCGCCCTGAAGATCGCCGTCGACCTGGTGGACGAGGGCATGATCGACGAGCGCGAGGCCGTTCTGCGCGTGGAGCCCAAGCAGCTGGACAGCCTGCTGCATCCCCAGTTCGACGCCGCCGCCCTGAAGGCCGCCGAAGTGATCGGCAAGGGCCTGGCCGCCTCCCCGGGCGCTGCCTGCGGCCAGGTGGTATTCACCGCCGAGGACGCCAAGCAGGCCGTTGAGAGCGGCAGCATGAAGAAGGTCATCCTGGTCCGCCTGGAGACCAGCCCCGAGGACATCGAGGGCATGCAGGTCGCCCAGGGCATCCTGACCGTGCGCGGCGGCATGACCAGCCACGCCGCCGTTGTGGCCCGCGGCATGGGCACCTGCTGTGTGTCCGGCTGCGGCGAGATCACCGTGGACTACGACAACAAGTGCTTCACCCTGGCCGGCAAGACCTTCCATGAGGGCGACTGGATCTCCATCGACGGCTCCACCGGCAACATCTACGGCGAAGCCATCCCCACCGCCGACGCCTCCATCTCCGGCGACTTCGAGCGCTTCATGAAGTGGGCCGACGCCGCCCGCCAGCTGAAGGTGTTCACCAACGCCGACAACCCCCACGACGCCCAGCAGGGCGTGAACTTCGGCGCCGAGGGCATCGGCCTGTGCCGCACCGAGCACATGTTCTTCGAGGCCGACCGCATCAAGGCCGTGCGCGAGATGATCGTGGCCGAGAACGTGGAGGGCCGCAAGAAGGCGCTGGCCAAGATCCTGCCCTACCAGCAGGGCGACTTCGAGGCCATGTACAAGGTGATGGGCGAGCGTCCCATGACCATCCGCTACCTCGACCCGCCCCTGCACGAGTTCCTGCCCACCAAGGAGGAGGACATCGCCGAGCTGGCCGCCGAGCTGGACGTGACCGTGGAGCACCTGCACAACGTGATCGACAGCCTGCACGAGTTCAACCCGATGATGGGCCACCGCGGCTGCCGTCTGGCCGTTGCCTACCCCGAGATCGCCGAGATGCAGACCACCGCTGTCATCAATGCCGCCATCAACGTGAGCAAGGAGACCGGCCTGCACATCGTTCCCCACATCATGATCCCGCTGGTTGGCGAGGTGAAAGAGCTGAAGTTCGTCAAGGACGTGGTCGTGGCCACCGCCGACAAGCTGATCGCCGAGGCCGGCGTGGACATGAAGTATGAAGTGGGCACCATGATCGAGATCCCCCGCGCGGCCCTGACCGCCGACGAGATCGCCAAGGAGGCCGAGTTCTTCAGCTTCGGCACCAACGACCTCACCCAGATGACCTTCGGCTTCAGCCGCGACGACGCCGGCAAGTTCCTGGGCTACTACTACGACAACAAGGTCTACGAGAGCGATCCGTTCGCCCATCTGGACCAGAACGGCGTGGGCAAGCTGGTGGAAATGGCTGCCAAGCTGGGCCGCTCCACCCGTCCCGACCTGGGCCTGGGCATCTGCGGCGAGCACGGCGGCGACCCCACCAGCGTGGAGTTCTGCCACAAGGTGGGCCTGGACTATGTGTCCTGCTCTCCCTTCCGTGTGCCCATCGCCCGTCTGGCTGCCGCGCAGGCTGCCATCAAGAACCCCCGCAAGTAAGAGTTCTGCCCCGTGGGCATGATCTGAACACGCAGGTTTATCTGTGAACGTAAACCCCCCGCACATTCCCAATTGGGAATGTGCGGGGGGGTTTTGTTTGCTTAAAAGATTCTTAATTGCTCAGCATGTAAAAC
>DGYMR06203__coassemble_1637_pt1 | contig 13174 bp, 11 predicted proteins | sample DGYMR06203__metabat2_high_PE_003 | metagenome-assembled genome bin DGYMR06203
CGGCCGTCTGATCGCCTCTCCCGCACTGGAGGCCACCGCCGCCGACAGCCGCAACGACGTCATCAGCACCGGCGCGGTGCTCGCCGCCACCCTGCTGCAGATGGCCTTCCACTGGCAGCTGGACGGCTGGATGGGCCTCGCGGTGGCGCTGTTCATCCTGTACAGCGGCTGGGGCCTGGTCAAGGACGCCATCGCGCCGCTGCTGGGCCAGGCGCCCGACCCCGAACTGGTGGCCCACATCCTGGAGGTCACCCGCGAATACCCGGGCGTGCTGGGCATCCACGATCTGATCGTGCACGACTACGGTCCCGGCCGGCGGTTCGCCAGCCTGCATGTGGAGATGGACGCCGCCGGCGACGTGCTGCGCAGCCACGACGTCATCGACCAGATCGAGCGCCGCTTTCTGGCGCAGGACGGCCTGCACGTCATCATCCACTACGACCCCATCGTCACCGGCGACGGCCAGACCGCCTATGCCCGCGACTATCTGGCGCGCGCGGTGAAATCCATCGACCCCCGCCTGACCATCCACGACCTGCGGATGGTGCCCGGCCACACCCATACCAACCTGATCTTCGACCTGGTGGTGCCGCACGACTTCGAGATGCCCGTCTGCCGCCTGAAAGCCGAGGTGGCCGCGCTGGCCAAAAAGGAGAACCCGCATTGGGAGTGCGTGATGACGGTGGAAAATTCGTATACGTAATAGATAAAAATACTTGACAAATGTGGAAGAAAAGGGTTTGAAATAAGCTAAAGACTGATGGTAAATGGATATAAGTTTTTCCTGAGCGGAGCTTGGGGATGAAGGGAAACTGCGTATGAAAATTGGAAGGGTACTCTCCATAATGGTGCTGGTGCTGTGCGCCTTTTTGATGGTGTGCAGCGCTGCACAGACGAACACGGATACAGCAGAAGAATTCCTGACGAACTATTATACCAGCGATTACGAAGGCCGGTATTCTTCCGCTTCTGATGCGCAGGCATACGGCGAAACATATGATGCGATTTTTGGCGCGCTGGTCAGTGAGGATATGCTGGAGAGCTTGAAAGCCAACCGCACACCGTATAAGTACGATAAGCTGTGTGCAGAAAAAGGCGTGGAGACCGTCGTAAAAGAAGTCGCGTTAGAAGGCGGCGGGGAAACCTATACCTATACGGTTACGGTGGATCTAAACGGCGAAAGCGTGGATTATTCCGGCCAGATAGAACTGGATCGAGACGGGAAGGTTTCCTATTTTCATGAAATAAGCAATTCCCTGGCTGAATAACGTCAAACAAATACAGCCCGGCGGCCCTGCCGCCGGGCTGTTGGGCTGTCCAGCAGGCGATTCGCTTTGTGCGGCGGGGCGCTTCCCATTTCGCAAGTCCGCCAACGATAGCAACAGCCGGTCAGCGCCTTCCCATTTGTGGAAGGCGCTGTTTTTTTGCCTGCAAATTTGTATAATACTATATTTACATTTTATATTATATTGCATATAATATAAGAAAAGGAACAGTATTGGACGGTGATCCAAAGGAGGCGATACGCAGATGGCATTCAATACAGGCGCGGCGCTTTTGGACGCACTGGTGCTGAGCGTGGCCAGCAACGAAGACACATACGGCTACAAGATCACCCAGGACGTGCGGCATGTGATGGCGGTGAGCGAGAGCACACTGTACCCGGTGCTGCGGCGGCTGCAAAAGGACGGCTGCCTGGAGACCTACGACCAGGCCTATGCCGGACGGAACCGCCGGTATTACCACATCACCGAGCAGGGACGCGGGCAGCTGGCGAGGTACCGGCAGGAGTGGCTGGAGTATGAAAAAAAGGTGCACACCGTGCTATTTAATGAGGTGGAATCATGACAAAACAAGAGTTTTTGCAGCGGCTGGAACAGCTTCTGGCCGATCTGCCGTATGAAGAGCGCGACAGCGCCATGACCTATTACCGTGAATATCTGGAGGAGGCCGGCCCGGAGAACGAGCAGGCGGTGCTGGCCGAGCTGGGCAGCCCCGAGCAGCTGGCCGCCCAGATCCACGCCACCGCAGGCGCTCCGATGGGGCGGCGCACCTGGAGTCCGCCGCCGCGGCCCGGTTCGCACAGGGTGGAGCGCATCCTCGTGGTGGTGCTGATCGCACTGGTGGCCGCGCCCCTCCTGCTGGGCATTCTGGGCGGCGTGTTCGGGTTTGCCGTTGCCGGTGTCGTGATGGCGCTGGTGGGCCTGGTGTGCACGGTGCTGTCCCTGTTCCAGATCGCGGCGGCCGGCATGGACGCGCTGCTGCTGGCGGGCATTTCGCTGGCGGTGCTGGGCCTGGGCATCGTGTGGAGCGGCGGCGTATGGGTGCTGCTGCGGGCCGCTTTTGGCTGGCTGCGGCGCGGCTTTGCAAAAATGGAACGATGGATCAACGAATAAATCAAGAGCAGAGAAAGGAAGTGTGACGAATGAAGCGTGTGGAAAAGATGATTCTGGCGGCCGGCGCCGGCGTGCTGTGTATGGGCGTGGTGCTGAGCGTGGCAGCCTTTGCGATGGGCGGGCGTCCCTCCAGCATGGTGGTGCAGAACGGCATGCTGCGGGTGGAACGGTGGGACGCGCACGCGCCCTCCAGCTTCTCCCCCCAGCAGGGAGCGGACAGTCCGGTTTCCGTCCCCTCCGGCGTATCCTCTCAACCGGGCACAGACAGCTCGGTTTCCTCTCCCATCGAAGTCGACGGCTGGACCGAATATGCGCTGTCCGCCGCCGACCGGTTCGACGTGGAGACCGGATTGTGCGAGCTGGTGGTGAAGGCGGGCGAGCCGGGCAGCGAGCCGGTGCTGCGCGTGCAGAACATCCAGGAAAACTGGGTCCGCTGGAGAACGGACGAGGGATGGCTGGAGATCGACCTGTGCACCGATCTGCACAGGGCGCAGGTGCCGAAAAATGCAAAGGCCGAGCTGATCCTCCCGCCCGACAACACCAGGGCGCTCAAGCTGCAGAGTGAGATGGCCAGCATCCAGGCCGGCGGGTTCACGCTGGAGAAGCTGGAGGCGGACGCCGAGCTGGGCAGCATCGTGATCACCGACACCACCGCACAGAGCGCTTCTTTCAGCGCCGAGATGGGGGATGTGACCTTCACCGGCGATCTGCCGGGATACACCGAGGCCGACACCGAGATGGGCGGCATCGAGCTGAACATTCCCCGCCCGCAGCAGTACGGCTGGCAGATCGAGACCGAGATGGGCAGCGTGACCATCGACGGGCAGGAATTCGGCTCCGGGACCCGCCAGAAAAACGGCTCCGGCACGCCGATGTTCGATCTGGAGACCGAGATGGGCAGCATCACGGTGAATTTCAGCTGACAGACCGGATCGCCTTTGCCGGGACCTGTGTGTGTTTCCAAGCAGCAGGGCTCCGCGCAGCGGGAAGGCTTTCCCCTGGGGGGAAGCTGTCACCCGCAGGGGGACTGATGAGGGGGAAAGCCCCCGGTTCACACAAACCCCGCAAAAACCATTTTTTCGGCAGGCCAAAGCGGCAGACCACAGGGTCTGCCGCTTTTTTCTATCCCCGCCTTCCAGTATTTGGTGCATGGAAAATGCTGCCGCAGCGTTGAAAACACCTCTTTTCTACCCTACAATCACAAAGGGAAAGCGCCCGTTGCGGGCGACTTTGAAAGGAGAAATTCAGATTGAAACGCACATATAAACAGATGCCCCTTCCGTATCAGGTGCGGCTGGACCGCACCCAGAAGCTATATCTGGGCTGCAAGCGCGCCTTCGACACCCTCGCCGCCGCGCTGCTGCTCACGGCCGCCGCCCCGGTGATGGCGCTGGTGGCCCTGGCCATCAAGCTGGAATCCCCCGCAGAGCCGGTGCTGTTCTGCCAGCCGCGGGTGGGGATCGGCTACCGCAGCTTCCGGCTGTACAAGTTCCGCACCATGCATGCCGCCGCCCCCCGCAGCTGCGCCACCTCCCAGCTGGACGACGCGCATCGGTACATCACCCCGCTGGGCCGCATCCTGCGCCGCGCCAGTCTGGACGAGCTGCCCCAGCTGTTCAACGTGCTGCGCGGCGAGATGAGCCTGGTCGGCCCGCGTCCGCTGGTCTGGACCGAGCGCGAGATGCGCCTGCTGCGGCGCTGGTATGGGGTGTACCAGGTGCGTCCCGGCATCACCGGCCTTGCGCAGGTGAGCGGGCGCGACCTGCTGGACAACTACGAAAAGCTGCATCTGGACCGCGAGTATCTGCGCCGCCTCGGCCCCGCGCAGGATTTGCATCTGGCATGCCGCACGGTGCGGACGGTGCTGTCCCGCGCCGGCTACCGCGAGGGACGCGCCGCGTCTCCCGCCCCCATTCTGGAGGTTTGATGCGCCCATGAAACTGCTGATCGTGACCCAGTGCTTTGCCCCCGACATCTACGCCGTCAACGACCTTGTGCGCCGGCTGGTGCAGAGGGGGCACCGGGTCACGGTGCTCACCGGCCTGCCCGACTACACCACCGGCCGCATCCCGCGCGAATACCGCTGGTTTCGCCGCCGCCGCGAGGTGTACGAGGGCGCGCAGGTGTACCGGGTGTCCACCATCGCGCGGCGCACCGGGCCGGTGTGGCGCAGCTTGAACTATCTGTCCTTTGCGGTGTCCGGCTGGCTGGCGGCCGGTTTTCTGCGCTGGCGGGACTTCGACGCGATCTATGTCTGGCAGGTGTCGCCTGTCACGATGGCCATTCCCGCCATCCGGCTCAAACAGCGGTATCACAAACCGCTGTTTTTGTATTGTATGGACCTGTGGCCGGAGAGCGTGAAGGCGATGGGGTTCGAGGAGGGCGGGCTGCTGTTCGGCACGGTGGCCAGGCTCAGCCGCTGGATCTACCGCCGGTGCGACCTCGTGGCGGTGTCGTCGGAGCCGTTCCGGGAGTATCTCGTGCGCACGGCCGGGCTGGACGCCGGGCGCCTCCCGCTGCTGTACCAGTACGCGCCGCTGCCCGAAACGCTGCCGGTGAAACCGCCGAACGGCCACATCGATTTTCTGTTCATCGGCAACGTGGGCAAGGTGCAGCAGGTGGACCTGCTGCTGCGCGCCTGCGCCCGCCTTGCGCGGGGCGGATGGACGCTGCACATCGTGGGCGGCGGCAGCGAGCTGGAGCGGTGCAAAGCGCTGGCGCGGCAGCTCGACCTGGGCGAGGCGGTGCAGTTCCACGGCAGCTGCCCGCCCGAGCGCACCGGCGGCTTCTACCGCCGGGCCGACGCCTGCCTGCTGGCGCTGCGGGGCGGGGATATGATCGGCCAGACATTGCCCGGGAAATTGCAGACCTACCTCGCGGCGGGCAAGCCGGTGCTGGCCGCCATCGACGGCGCGGGCAGGCAGGTGATCGAACAGAGCGGCTGCGGGCGGTGCGTGCCGGCGGGGGACGAGGCGGGATTTGCCGCCCTGCTGGCCGATTTTGTGCGCCGCCCGCAGGATTTCGCGGATTGCGGGCGGCGCGGCCGGGCATACTTTGAACAGGAGTTCACCGCCGAGCGCCATCTGTCGCGTCTGGAACAGATGCTGGAGGCGCTGCGGGAAGAAGGGAAGAAAACGCCTTGAAATACCTGTTCCTCAACGTGACGGCGGGCGGCAGCACCGGGCGGATCGCAGCGGCCGCCTGCCGCCGATTGCAGACGGCCGGGCACGAGTGTGTGCTGGCCTACGGGCGCGGGGACGCGCGCAGCTGCCCGGACGTGGACACCTGGCGCATCGGCACCGCCGCCGAGGCCTGGCTGCACGCCGCCGCCACCCGCCTGGACGACGCCCACGGCTTTGCCGGGCGCGGCGCCACCCGGCGCTTTCTGGACAAGGTGCGCCGGTACGACCCCGACATCATCTGGATGCACAATCTCCACGGGTATTACATCAACGTGGAGATGTTGTTTTCCTACCTGAAAACCTGCCGAAAGCGCATCTTCTGGACCCTGCACGACTGCTGGGCCTTCACCGGCCACTGCGCCCATTTCCTGCCCGCAAACTGCAATCGCTGGCGCACCGGGTGCGGGGAGTGCCCGCTGCGCCGGTCCTATCCGGCCAGTCTGGTGGCCGACAGGAGCCGCCGCAACTTTGTGCGCAAACGGGCCGCCTTCTGCGGGGTGGAGAACATGACGCTGCTGTTTCCCTGCCGCTGGCTGGAACGGCAGGCGGCGGCCAGCTTTCTGGCCGAATACCCCCGCCGGGTGGTGCCGAACCGGGTGGACAAGCGCATCTTTCGGCCCACCGCCGGGGATTTCCGCCGCCGGTACGGCCTGAAGGGCAAAAAGCTGGCGCTGGCGGCGGCGGGCAGCTGGGGCCCCGACAAGGGCCTTGCCGACGTATACCGCCTGGCGGGCCTTTTGGGCAGCGAGTGGGCGGTGGCGGCGGTGGGGCTGTCGCCGGCACAGCAAAAACAGGCGCCGGCCGGGGTGCTGGCGCTGGGGCCAGTGGAGGACCCAAAAGAGCTGGCCGCCCTGTACACGGCGGCGGATGTGTTCGTGAACCCCACCCGGGCCGACACCTTCCCCACCGTGAACCTCGAGGCGGCGGCCTGCGGCACGCCGGTGGTCACCTACGACACCGGCGGCGCGCGGGAGACGCTGGACGAAAACGGGCGGGCGGTGGCCTGCGGCGACCTGGAGGACATGTGCCGCCAGGTGTGGGCGGCGTGGGAGAGGGGGCGGAGCGATGCGCGGCATACGGGCAGCTGACACGGGCGCGGCGGCGGTGGCGCTGGCCGCGGCCGTGTGGTGCATGCTGGCGGCGCAGGGCGCGGTGTCGAACGGCCAGCTGGCGGCGGCGGGCGTTTTGCTCACGGCGCTGCCGCTCTGGACGGCGGTGCGGGTGCGGCAGCACCTTCCGCTGCTGGTGGTGGCGGGGCTGCTGCTGTATTTCCACTACAGCGTGGCCGCCGCCGTCTACTGGAAGCCGGACGCGGTGCCCGCCATCTTCGCCCGCTACTCCCGCGCCGAGCTGCTGAGCGGGGCGGGGGTGGTGCTGCTGTTCTGGGCGGCGCTGACGGCGGTTTTGCCGGGGGCGCACAGGCCCGACCTCGCTGTCTTTTCCCAGAAAAGCGCCGGAAACCCGCTGCTGAGCGCCCCCTGCGCGGCCTATATCGCGCTGGCGCCGGTGCTGTTCTACCGCAGCTCCGCCTTCGGGGTGCGCGGCAGCGGCAGCACCCTGTATGAATATGCCGTCATCGTGCTGGTGGTGGGATTGTCGGTGTGCGGGCGGCGGCCGGGGCAGCTGGCGCTGCTGGGGGCGGCGTCGGGCCTCTACTGCCTGCACAGCCTTGTGTACGGCGAGCGCATCACCGTCATGCAGGCGGCCATCGTGTGGGGGCTGTACCTGCTGCTGCACCGCCTGACGGTGCGCACGATGCTGGCCGCGGCGGCGGCCGGGCTGGTGCTGCTCACGCTGGCGGGGATGTTCCGCGGCGCGGCCAGCTGGCAGCCGGGGGCGCTGCGCGAGGCGCTGGAAGCCCTGGCCGACCGCCGCCTCGCCAACGACACCGCCTATTTTGCCTACCAGTCGGGCCTGTCCATCCGGCGGCTGGAAGCCGTGTGGGGCTGGGCGGGGCGCCTGGGGCAGCTGGGGTCGTATCTGCTCTACCTTGTCTTTGGGTCGGCGGTGCCGGACAGCAATCTCAGCGTGCTGGCGGCCGAAAACAGCCACAACTGGGGCGGCGGCTGGCTGCCTTTCTACGGCCACTTCTGGCTGGGCGCGCCGGGCACGGTGCTGCTGGCACTGGGCGCCGCCGCGCTGCTGCGCCGGGGCTGCCGGCTGGACCGCGCGCACCCGGTGCGCTGCTATCTGGGGCTGTATCTGGTGGCCAGCTGCCCGCGCTGGTATCTGTATTCGCCCTCCCAGCTGGTGCGCGGCGCGGTGCTGGTGGCGGTGGGCGTGGCGGCAGCCGGCTGGCTGGACGCCCGGCTCAAGCGCAGCTTTCCGCGCACCGTGCTGTGAATGCAGAAAAAGGGGGGGATACGATGCAGCGCAGCTGGCGGGGGAACCTGATCGCCGCCTTTGCCGCCCAGGGCGCGGCGCTGGGGGTGAGCCTGCTCACCTCGCTGGTGGTACCGCGCCTGCTGGGGGATGTGGAGGCCTTCGCCTACTGGCAGCTGTTCGTCTTTTACAGCAACTACGTCAGCCTGGCACAGCTGGGGCTGGTGGACGGCTTGTATCTGCGGCTGGGCGGGCGCGGCCTGGAAGGGCTGGAGGCCGGGCGGCTGCACGGCCAGTACCGGCTGTATCTCGCGTTCCAGCTGCTGGCCGGGCTGCTGCTGGCGGGCTGGCAGGCGTTCCAGCCGGACGCCGGGCGGCGGTTCGTCTGGTTTGCCGCGGCGGCCTACCTGGTGCTGTACAACGCCAGTCGCTTTTTGGGATACCTGTTCCTCGCGGCGGGGCACACGCGGGTGTTCTCCGCCTCCTCGCTGCTCGACCGCGGCGTGATGCTGGGCTGCGTGTGCCTGTTGCTGGCCGGGCAGGTGCGCGACTGGCGTCTGTTCGTGCTGGCGGTGCCGCTGGCGATGGGGGTGTCGCTGGTCTGGCTGGGGTACCGGTCGCGCTTTCTGCTGGCGGCCGCGCCGCAGTCGGGCGCGGCGCGGGCCTGCCTGGCCGACATCCGCCGCGGCCTCCCGGTCACCGCCGCCACCCTGGCCGGCGCGCTGGTCACCGGCGCGGGCAAGCTCACCGCCGACGCCGGGTGGGGGCTGGAGGCCTTCGGGCAGGTGTCGTTCGCGCTGTCGCTGGCGGCGGTGCTGCTGGCCTTTCTGAACCAGGCGGGGCTGGTCCTCTTCCCGGCGCTGCGCCGGATCGACGCCCCCGCCCGCCGCGCGGCGCTGTATGCCCGTCTGCGGCGGGGGCTGGCGCTGGCGCTGCTGGCGGCATACGGGCTGGTGCTGCCCGCGTCGGCGCTGGTGCGGCTGTGGCTGCCCGCCTACGCCCAAAGCGCGGCCTGGTTCGTGCAGCTGGCGCCGCTGTGCCTGTTCGACGGCAAGATGCAGCTGCTCTACTCCACCTTCCTCAAGGCGCTGCACCGGCAGAAGGCGCTTTTGTGGCTCAACCTGCTGGCGGCGGGCATCAGCGTGGGCGGCTGCCTGCTGGCGGCGTGGAGCGGGCGGCTGGGCGGCATCGTGGCGGCGGTGGTGGCCGCGTCGGCGGTGCGGGCGATGCTGGCGGAATGGTATCTGCACCGCCGGTGCGGCCTGCCGGACGGCGGCTGGCTGGCGGTGGAGCTGGCCGGCACCGCGGTCTTTTACCTGCTGGGGCGGCTCGGCGTCTGGGCGGCGGCGGGCGTCTGGACAGCGCTCTACCTGGCGGGGGTGGGCATCCTGTGGACAAGAAGGAGGAAGAGAGATGGATCTGATCGCATGCAATGAGCGGGGCAGCCGCCTGTTCTACCGGGGCCTGAGCGCCGCGGCCAGGGCGGAATACGCGCTGTCCGGGCGGCACAAATGGGGGCATATCCTGCAAAAAAACGCGCGCCTGCGCGATCTGCGCCGCCACGACACCTGCTTTGTGGTGGGCAACGGGCCGTCGCTGAACCAGACCGACCTGTCGCTGCTGGAGGGCCGGGACGTCATCACGGTGAACGCGATGGTGAACACCCCGCTGTTTGCGCAGCTGCGCCCGCGGGTACACCTGGTGCAGGACCGCGCGGTGCTGGCCGAGCTGGCGCCCCTCCTCGCCCGGCTCGCGCGCAGGCCGGGCAGCCCGGCCTTTCTGCTGCACCGCAGCGGGCTGCACGCGGTGGGCCTTGCGCCGAACGCCTTTTACCTCTACGGCACCCTGTCGCCCTGCTCGGCCGGCAGCATCCGCGCCGACCTCACCCGCCCGGCCACCGGGTTCATCAACGTGCTGCCCCAGGCGGCGCTCTGCGCGATGTATATGGGCTACCGCACGGTGGCGCTGGTGGGGAACGATTTCAGCTTTTTCGCCCGCCAGAAACAGACCCATTTCTACGAGGAGGCGGGCCGGGCGCGCACCGTCCCGCTCTACCGCGACCTGCAGGGTTGCGCCATCGCCTGCCAGCAATACCGCTGGCTCTACGCCTGGGCCGGGCAGCAGGGGGTGCGCCTGGTGAACGCCACCCCCGCCTCGCTGCTGGACGAGCTGCCCCGCCTGCCGCTGGAGAGCCTTGTGTGATTTTTGTGCATCCTGCCAGTTGCAAAACCGCCTGCCTGTCGCTATAATACCAGATGTAGCAATTTCGGAACGCAAAATACACTATATATAGAAATGAAAAGGCAGGGATTCAGATGAAGGTGCGCAAGAGGAGCGGGGCGATCGTTCCGTTCGACAAGGAATTCATCCGCCGTGCGGTGGGGCTGGCGGCGGCTGCCGCCGGCGAGCACGACGACGACATGGCCGCCGCCGCAGCCGACGCCGTGGAGGCAAAGCTGCTGCAGGACGGCGCGGATCTGGTGGAGATCGAGCAGATCCAGGATCTGGTGGAGCAGACGCTGTTCGAGCTGCACCGCTTCGCCACCGCCAAGGCCTATATCCTCTACCGGCTGGAAAAGGACAAGATGCGCGGCAGGGAGGAGTGGAAGGAAGGGCTGCTCAGCCGCGAGTTCCTCAGCCCCTACAAGCACACGCCCAGCCCGATGCAGCAGCTGGGGTCGTTCGTCTATTCCCGCACCTATTCCCGCTATCTGCCCCGGCAGGGGCGGCGGGAATTCTGGTGGGAGACGGTGCGCCGGGCGGTGGAATACAACTGCTCGCTGGCGCCCACCAGCCGCGAGGAGGCCGAGGCCCTCTTTGATAACATCTACCACATGCGGCAGTTTTTGTCCGGGCGCACTTTGTGGGTGGGCCAGACGCCGGTGGCCGACGCCTACCCGATGGCAAACTACAACTGCGCCTTTGAGGTGATCGACGATTTCGCCGCCTACCACGACCTGTTCTACCTGCTGATGGTGGGCGCGGGCGTGGGCGTGCGGGTGCTGAAGGAGGACGCCGACAAGCTGCCCCCCATCCGCACCGACATCCAGATCCTGCACAAGGCCTATTCGCCCCGCCGCCCGGAGGACCGGCTGGAATACACGAACCTCTCCTTTGCCGGGGACGACGTGACCATCGCCATCGGCGACTCCAAGGAGGGCTGGGCGCAGGCGCTGGCCCACTACTTCGACATCCTCACCAACCGCGAATACACAAAGGTACATACCATCATTGTGGAGTACGACTCGATCCGCCCGCGCGGCGAGCGGCTGAAGGTGTTCGGTGGCACCGCCAGCGGCTATGAATCCATGATGACCATGCTGGACAAGATCCACCGGGTGATCGCCCTGGCGGGGGTGCGCAGCGGCGAGGCGCGCACCCGGCTGCAGCCCATCGACCTTTTGGACATCGCCAACATCATCGGCGAGAACGTGGTGTCGGGCGGGGTGCGGCGCACCTCCGAGATCGGCCTGGTGGACCAGGACGACCCCGCCTGCATCCAGGCGAAATCCAACCTCTACCGCCAGGTGAACGGCCGCTGGGAGATCGACCCGGCCATCGCCCACCGCCAGATGAGCAACAACTCCATCTTCTACCGCCGCAAGCCCACCCGCGAACAGCTGCACTGGCACATCGGCCAGATGCGCTATTCGGGCGAACCGGGCTGGATCAACGAAGAGGCCGGCCTGCGCCGCCGCCCCAATTTCCGCGGCTGCAACCCCTGCGGCGAGATCCTGCTGGACAGCCACGGCCTGTGCAACCTCACCACCGTCAACGTGATGGCCTTTGTGCAAAACGGGAGCCTGGACGAGGAGGGCCTGCTGCGGGCGCAGCGGCTGTCGGCGCGGGCGGGCTACCGCATGACCTGCCGCGAGCTGGAGCTGCACCGCTGGAACACCGTGCAGCAGCGCGACCGCCTGCTGGGCTGCTCGCTCACCGGCTGGCAGGACATGGTGAACGCCACCCGGATGGACCGCGAGGGCCAGGCCGCCCTGCTGGACAAACTGCGCGAAACGGCCCATGCCGCCGCCCGCGAGATGGCCGAAAAGCTGGGCCAGAATCCCCCGCTGCTGGTGACCACCGTCAAGCCGGAGGGCACCCTCAGTCTGCTGCCCACCGTGTCCAGCGGGGTGCACTATTCCCACGCGCCCTACTACATCCGCCGGGTGCGCATCTCCTCCAGCGACCCGCTCTGCCGTGTGTGCGAGGAGCTGGGGTATCCGGTGTTCCCCGAAGTGGGACAGGACCCCGACACCTGCAAGACCAAGGTGGTGGAGTTCCCGGTGCAGGCGCCGGCCGGCCGGGTGAAGGGCGACGTGAGCGCCATCGAGCAGCTGGAAAACTACAAGCTGTTCATGACCCACTATGTGGACCACAACTGTTCCATCACGGTGCATGTGCGGGACAACGAGTGGGACGCGGTGGAGGAATGGGTGTGGAACAACTGGGACGATATCGTGGCCCTGTCGTTCCTCAGCTACGACGACAGCTTCTACGAGCTGCTGCCCTACGAGACCATCACCAAAGAGGAGTATGAGCGGCGCAAGGCGGCGATGAAACCCTTCAACCCGGCGCTGATCGCCAAGTATGAGCACGAGGAGACCGAGCTGGACATCGGCGCCTCCGACTGTGCGAACGGCGTGTGCCCGGTGCGGTGAATCCAACAAAACAGGCGCTTTCCCGGGCCGGGAGAGCGCCTGTTTTTTGCGTTCGGCTTATTGGTTCGCGGGGGGATGGGGCGCGGGGACGCCGGGCGGGTCGCCCGCTTTGGCCGCCAGCCGCAGCTCAGTATATTTTCTCGACATCGAACGAGATATGACCATTTGTAGCGATAGAGTAGTGGAAAATTACGTTATTTCTTACATAATAGAAAACCTTTGTTTGACCGACATTGCCGTTAAAAGAAGACTGTGTAGTAAAGCGATTAGCATAGGGGCTGGAAAGCTCCACATTAATGCTTGTAAAATATGCATTGTTTTCTGCCTGAGAAAAGACACCTTTGATGTCAGCTTTAGCGGTAGCCAAGAAATCGCCGTTGTCGCCAAAAAAATCAAAGGCGAAGCGAGCGCTGGTTTCCTTTTCGGGGTATCCACGTGTTGTCCCCTCAGAAACTCTGGTAACATAAACTGTAAGGTTATCACTCAGAATAAAAGAGCCGCCGAAGGTATATTCTGTACCGTCCTTATAAAATTTACTGCCAACGGGAATGGAAGCAATCTCAGGTTCGGTGGTGGGATCTACAATAGGTTCTGTTTCTGAAGCAAATGCGATACT
>DGYMR06203__coassemble_1864_pt1 | contig 11721 bp, 11 predicted proteins | sample DGYMR06203__metabat2_high_PE_003 | metagenome-assembled genome bin DGYMR06203
GTGGGTAAGCTGCTTGCCGACCACAAGGTCAAGTTAAGACAAAGGGCATCCATGCTTTCGTATGGATGCCCTTTACACGTCAAGATCTATAGAGTTATCAATCAGAATCTAACTGCGGGATCTCCGTTACGGTTCGCAAGTATTTTTCTGGATCACCATTCAAAATCAATTCCGCATAAGACAGCGGATCGTTGTAGATGAGCCAGTCCAGTTCAGACCGCTGGAAACGGCTATTCGCAACTTCGTACTCTACAGCGGTGCAGTTAATGGAAATCATGCTGCCGTTAGAATACTTCAGCTCCACACAGGCGGTGTCGATATTAAACTCACAGGAAATCAGTTGTTTCATGGGATGTACCTCCAAAATTTAATGTTCTGGAAGTAATGTAAGCGTGGGTTTGTGGTGTGGTATCCTTAACTGTGGGAAACATCCTGTTCCCATTTGGAAACAGCCTGCCGGCTGACGCCCAGCAGTTCAGCCAGATTTTCCTGGGACAGCCCTTTTTGTTTGCGGGCTTGTTTCAGGTTTTCTGCAAAGCTCATAGCCTTTGCCTCCTTTTCCTTTTTCTCCATTATACCACCCCCGCTGCCTTGATGCCTACCAACACAGGTTTGCGTTTGCGCAACCTGAAGTGGCAAGGCGGCAAAAGGGCGGCAGCAGGCGGCCTTGTATGCGGGCTGTGTGCTGTTTTGATTGCAGGAGGGCGTACCGCCAAAACGCAAGCTGTGATGGAAAAAACTTGACAAACTTACTTGGTTAGTTTATACTAACCAAGTAAGTTTGCTGTAACTAACCAATGGAGGTCGTTATGAATAGAGTGTTGCACTGGGTGATGCTTCTGTCGCTGGTGGTGGTATTTGGCAGTGGGATGCTGCTGAAAGGGATGCCGGGCATGTGGCTGGGCATCACCCACGGTGTGTCCGGACTGATCCTCACCGCCAGCGTGCTGGTACATGTGGCCCAGCGCTGCCGGCCGGCGCGCAAAGCAAAAAACAGCTGAGGTGTACGTTTTGCCGCCGCCGCGGGTCTGATTTTTCAAAAAAACCGCACCGGGGAACGCTGTGTTTCCACGGTGCGGTTTGTTTGCAGGAGGATGTGTGAGATTTTGCCTTTTACTCCATGCGGCCGCCAACCCTTTTCCAAAAAGGCTGGACGGCCGGTTTGGAACGATGCAGCGCATATCATACGCTGCCCATTTCGAGCGGATGCCCGGAATCGTACAGCTGCTCCACCTCCAGTAGACGGAAGGAGCCATCCTCGTTCACCCCAACGGTATACCGCAGCGTCTGGGCCTTCACCCAGCACACTGTGTCCGCATACAGGTCCATCGTCACGGTAAAGCGGTTATGGGCTTCGTCGCGGGTCGATTCGGCGATGGCGGCATACACCCAGCGGCCTCCTTTACCGACGGGGACCATCATCCCGTATGCCTGATATCCGCTGTACTGGGTCAGATCCACATCCCGCAGATCCACTCCGAATACCGCTTCCATCCGGTCACAAAACGCTGCGGGGCTTTTGGTTTCGGGGGTATCGGGCACATCGGGCAGGCCTGCACTGTTCAGGATAACACAGGCGGCGTCCACCGCCTGGTACATGACATACGGATCGGAACGATCAAAACAGGCAGAAAAATCAGTGCCGCGCAGATCGGGCAGATAGCTGGCCAGCCGGAAACAGAACTGTTCCACCGGCTGCAGCGAGGCAAAATAGCAGATGGACACGCTGCTGCCCTGCGGCAGAATGTATTCTGCCCAGTTCCGATCAAAGGAGGTCAGCTTGGCCACCCAGGGCGTGGTACCCACTGCAAACAGCGGGTTGTCGCTTTCTTCAACGGTCAGATCAAAGTAGACCATCGTCTTCTCGTCCTGCACTTCCAGCTCACGGATGACAAAATCGCTGATCTGCACACCGGCAAATTGGTCGAATACACCCGGAGTGCTGCACACCAGCGCTTCGGCCTCCTCCCACTGTCCGTCCGTCAGCCGGCCGAACAGCTCTTTCAGATTATACATCGCAAAGCCGTTGAAGGGCAGCTGGGTGCGTCCGTCCACAGTGTCGCGGATCACTACGCTGTCGGGCAGTTCATAGTAGGCGTGCAGGTCAAATGCCTGACTCGGCGCAGACGCCTCGCTCTGCGGGGCGGGGGTGGGCGTGGGGGAAGGCGTGGAAGACGAGGAGGAAACTGGGGGAGCGGCGATGCATCCTGTCAGGAGGCACAGAGCCGCTGTGAAGATAGGAAGAAATCGCTTCATAGCTGTCACCTCTCGGCTGCTGCCCCCGGTGCGGGAGAAGGCAGGGGCGGACAGCCGCCTTTCCTGTGGATGTATGGGTTTGTCTGTTGGCAAACGGCGGTTGTGTCTGCTGCACCGCATCACCTCCGTCCGGGCGGGTCTGCTGACGGGCATAGAATCTGCCCTCTTCTATCTTCACTATACCATTTCGCCTGTGTAAAGTAAATATCCTTTCTGTCGTATTGGTACAGGCCGGCGGGGAATCAGATATTCACCATGCTGCAGGGGGTGGCGATCTCGTGCCAGTAGGATACGCCCACATCCAGATGCCCCTTTTCAGCCTCGGCCGGGTCAAAGGGCAGGGGCGTGGTGTCCAGCTCCTCGATGGTGTCGATGCGGCCGTCCAGCCAGCTCTGCAGCATTTCGGCCGCCGTTTCGATGCGGCGCAGCAGGCCGCCGATGCGCAGGTCGAACACGTCCAGCCCCGCCGCGCGGTTCTCCTCCAGCCACCGCCGCCGGAACGCCCGGGCAAATTCCGCGCACACGGCGCGCAGGGCGGGCAGCTCCCGGCTGGCCAGGGCGGCCAGGGCGGCGCGGTCCTTTGCCTGCCAGGCGGCATGCAGACGGGCGGTCAGGCGGGATTTGTCCCGCAGCACCGCGCACAGGGCGGCCTGTTCGGACAGCAGGGTCTTCCATTCACCCTCCTGTGCCGCCGCCTGCAGCCGGGGCAGCAGCTTGTCCAGCTGGGCGGCGTAACCCTCCAGGTCCATGCCGGTGCTGCACAGCGGCAGCAGCAGGTCCTGGTACAGCAGCGTTTTGGTGGCGTTCACCGCCATGCGTCCCGGCGCGGGGTTGTCGGGGGTGAAGACCATCTCGTCGGCCAGCAGAAGCTGGTCCCAGTCGCCGCCGGTGCACAGCGAAAACCGGCGTTTCAGCGCGGCTTCGTCCACCTCGCCGGTATAGTTGTGCTCGGCCCAGTACTGCAAGGCGGGCAGCACCGCAAAGGGGGAACACTCGGCGCCGTTGTCGCCCCACATCGTGATCAGCACCTCCTGCACATGGTGGCGGCGGCAGGCGGGGGCGGCCAGGTCGGTCAGACGGAAACTGAACCGGTTGCAGGGCGCAAAGCCCGACCACTTCCAGGCGCCGCCCGCAAACAGGGTGCGCGGACACAGCTTTGCGTGGGCGTCCAGCATGCCGTCGTAGATGGCGGGGTCGAGGGAATAGTAGTCCCAGTAGATGAGGGTGGTGTCGTCCGGGATGGAGGCGGCCACCGACGGGTCGATGCCGGCCTTGGGTGCGTAGTATTCACCGCCCGCCGCCAGACGGAAGAACATGTCGCTCCACAGCATCGGCGCAAAGCCGTGCTCCACCGCGATGTCGTGCACCAGCCGGAAGTGCCGCAGCATCAGCTCGGTGCGGTTGGTGTAGCCGTGTTCGTCCAGGTATCTGCCCAGGCCCACCATGTGGGCCTCGTCCATGCCGATGTTGATGCGTTTGGTGGAAAAACAGCGGCGCATCGTGCGGAACATGGCGGTGATGAAGTCGGTCACCGCCGGGCTGTCGATCAGCAGGATGTCGCCGGTGTCCACCAGCGGCTTCATGGCGCGCCATTTCAGCGCCTGCCCCAGATGCGCCAGCGTCTGGATGGCCGGCACCAGCTCGATGCCCAGGCCGGCGGCGTATTCGTCCAGCGCGCGCAGTTCGTCGCAGGTATAGCGTCCGCGCCCGTAGCCGAAATAGGGGTATCCCTCCAGCTCGTACACGTCCTCCATGTACAGCTGCACCGTCTGGTAGCCCATGCGGCAGAGGATGCGCAGCAGACGCCGCAGCGTTTCGGGGCGCGGCACCGCGTTGCGCGAGCAGTCCAGCATCACGCCCAGCCGGTGGAAAGCAGGCGTTTCCTCCAGGCAAAAGCCATCGGCGGCGTCGGCGTTTTCGGCCAGCAGCACCGCCGCCCGCCCCACAAGGCTCTCCTGCGGCAGCGCGACATGCCAGCCGTCGGCGGTGCGCCGGACAGACAGCGTTTCGCCTGCGCACACCTGCACCGGGACCTTCGGCGCGGGGATGGCAAGCTGGTCCAGCAGACGCTGCTGGAAGGGGGAAAGACCGGTCCACATCATAGAAACCCTCCCTGTGTGGTGAAATTGGATAAGGTCATTATAGCATGAAGCGTGCGGGGAATGGTATACTTTGCTGTCTTTTCCGTCCGGCCCGCACAAACCTCCGTGAAAGCAGGTTTCCATAACCCGGCAGGCTTTGTGCAAGCGGGCAGCTTCGATCTCATCCGTCCTCTTCGGGGGCACCTTCCCCTGTCAGGGGAAGGCGTTCGGTACGGTTGGCTTCCCCCTTGGGGGGAAGCTGTCGCCGATAGGCGACGGATGAGAGGAAAGCGTCCGGCCCGCACAAACCTCCGTGAAAGCAGGTTTCCATAACCCGGCAGGCTTGTGCAGACGGACGGCTTCGACCTCATCCGCCCCCCTTCGGGGATAGCACCGGCGGCTTTCGTCCCGCACAAACCTCTGCAGCAACATATTTTGCACAAAAAAAGCGCCCCGCACAAGGGCGGGGCGCTCTGGTGTTGCAAAAGGAAAATCAGGCAGCGCTGCTGGCGGGCTGGCTGGCCGGTTCACTGGCTGGCTCGCTGGTGTCCTCGCTGCTGGTGGAGGGCATCGAAGAGGGGGCGGGCAGAGTGGAATTGAAGATGTCCACAGTCAGGTTCTTGTACTGGGGGCCCTGCTTCACTTCCACCTTCTCCGCGGCGGCGTCCAGCTCGGAAGACAGTTTCTCGTTGGCCTCGCTGATCAGCTCCTTGCTGGCGTAGTTCATCGCGCTCTCCCGCACCACATCGTAGTCGATGGGCAGGCGCTGGATGATGTGGTAGCCGTAGCTGGTCTCCACCAGCTCGGTGCTGATGGCGTTCTCGGCCAGCGCGAAGGAGGCGTCCTCAAACTCCTGCACCATCTCGCCGGTGGTGAAGATGTAGCCGTCGGGGTTTGTGAGCATGCCGGGGTCGTCGTTGTACTGGTCGATCAGGGAATCGAAGTCCTCGCCGGCGATGGCCTTGTTCAGGGCTTCCTCGGCTTCGGCTTTCTCGGCGGAATGGTCGGCGCCCTCGGTGGTGTCCTCAAACTGCACCAGGATGTGCTTCACGCGCACATAGCCGGGATCGGCGGCCTGCATATCCTCCACAACCTGGTCGGCGTAGTTTTTCAGGAACCACTCGTTGATGGCCTTGTCCTGCAGGTAGGATTCCTCCATCATGGTGCGGAACAGGTCGGGGGTGCTGTAGATGGTCTGCAGCGCTTCGGTGAAAGCGGTCTCGCCGCCCATCTGGGTCTCCTGCAGGGAGATATACTGGTCCACCACGCTCTGGTCGTCCTCGGTCATCTCCACACCCTGCTCCTTGGTCCAGGTGTTCAGCGCGTGGTTGTTTTTCAGGGCTTCCTCGGTCTGGGTGAGGATGCTGGGCAGGTCCAGGTTGGCGGCGCCGGTGGAGGCGGAAGAAGCCTCCGAGCCGGAAGCGGCGCCGGACGAAGCAGACTGCTCCAGGCTGGCCTTCACATTCAGGAAGTAGTAGCGGAATTCGTCGTAGGAAACGGCCTTGTCGCCCACGGTCAGGAACGCGCCGTCCTCTTTCATGGCGTCGGTGAGGGTGCCGCCGGCGCCGCCCGAGCAGGCGGTGATGGAAACGGCCATGGCCAGGCTCAGGCCCAGTCCCAGGGCTTTGGTGATGTGTTGTTTCAAAACAAAGATCCTCCAATCTCTCGCGCGGATACTTGCGCGTATCTTTTCCTATTATACCCGATTTTATCCCAAAGCGCCAGATGTGATTTTATCTGTAACAAAATTTCCACATTCGACACGGCAAAGCTGCACTGTGCACAAAAAAATGAGAAAATTTTTTGCAAAACAAACGGTGTGCCGAAAAAACAGCGGCCAACCCCCAATTTTTTTGGACGATATGCTCTTGACAATCCCGGCAAAATCGTGTTAAATGTTTGTAAACCGTTGAGACGGAGATCACACCGCACAGCGCACTTCCAGAGAGCCCGGAGGATGGAAACGGGCAGAGAGCGGGGCGGCAAATGGACCGTTGAGGGCAGGGGGAACCGCCGCGCAGGCGCAGTATCCCGGGCCGGGCTGCTCCCGTTACAGAGCAGGGATGTGCTGGCATCCCGCAGAGAGGCCGCTTTCGTTGGCGGCAAACAAGGTGGCACCGCAGGTGTACGGAAATTTCCGGCCTGTCCTTGTGATGGAAAAACATCACCAAGGGCAGGCCGTTTTTGTGTTCTGCCCGCCCCAAAAGGAGGAGAGCGGCTATGAACCACAGCGCGTATGTGCGCCAGTATACGGATGTGCGATGGCATGGCATGCCGCCCCGTATCCCACACAAAAACAACGATGCGATGATATAGAGAGGAGCTTATCCATGAAACGGTTTTTCAACGTGTGCAAAAAAGCTTTGTGTGTTCTGTCTGCCGGCGCGCTGTTTGCCGGGCTGCTGGCCGGCTGCGGCGCGGCCCCTGCCGACGACGGCGTGCTGCATGTGGGCCTGATCCAGTATATGGAGCACACCTCGCTGGACGAGATCCGCACGGCGCTCGAGGCCCAGCTGGAGGCCCGCGCCGCCGAGGAGGGCCTCACCATCGAGGTGGACGTGCAGAACGCCCAGGGTGACCCCACCAACATCAACAGCATCTGCACCAAGTTCGTCAGCGACGGCGTGGACGCCATCGTGGCCATCGCCACCCCGGCGGCCGCGGGCGCGGCGGGCGTCACCGAGGACATCCCCATCGTCTTTTCGGCCGTCACCGACCCGGTCACCGACCTGCAGCTGAACAGCCTCGACGCCCCCGGCGGCAACGTCACCGGCACCAGCGACAACATCCCGGTGGAGGAGATCTTCCGGGTGGCCGGTGAACTGACCCCCGACGCCTCCCACTTCGGCCTGCTCTACTGCACCAGCGAGCCGAGCAGTGCGGGCGTGATCGAAAACGCCAAGGCCTGCCTGGACGGCGAGGGCAAGACCTACACCGAAGCGGCCATCACCAACGCCAGCGAGGTGCAGCAGGCGGCCCAGACCCTGGCCGAGCAGTGCGACGCCATCTTCATCCCCATCGACAACACGGTGGCCAAGGCGATGAGCGTGGTGGCCGAGACCGCCATCGAGGCAAAGATCCCGGTGTATGTGTCGGCCGACAGCATGGTGAAGGACGGCGGCCTTGCCTCGGCGGGCGTGAACTACACCAATCTGGGCCAGAAAACGGCCGATATGGTGATCGAGGTGCTGAAAGGCGCCGACCCCGCCACCATGCCGGTGCAGACGATGGACGACGTGAACGTGGTGGTGAACGAGGAGACCGCCGCCGCCATCGGCGTGGACGTGTCCGCCTACACCGAATAAAAACAACAACGATCCGTCTGCGCGGCGGCCCCTCCGGCCTGCCGCGCAGGCCTGTGTGAAAGGAAGAGCGCTATGATCTCACTGGCTACCCTGCAGACCGCGGCCGAGCAGGGCTTCATCTACGGACTGGTGGCGCTGGCTCTGTATCTGAGCTACCGCGTGCTGGACATCGCCGACCTCACCACCGACGGCAGCTTCACGCTGGGGGCGGCTGCCTCCGCCATGCTGGCCACGCTGGGCCATCCGCTGCTGGGCATCCTGTGCGCGATGGCGGCGGGCGCGGCAGCGGGCGGCGTCACCGCCTTTTTGCAGACCAAATGCCGGGTGCAGCCGATTCTGGCGGGCATCGTCACGATGACCGGCCTCTACTCCATCAACCTGATGGTGATGGGCGGCAAGGCCACCCTGCCCCTTTTGAAGGTGGACACCGTGTTCAGCTGGGCCGAGGGCATCTTCGGCGAACAGCTGGGCGCGCTGGTGCTCGCCGCCCTGGTGGCGCTGGCGGCGGGTGCGGCGATGGTGGCTTTCCTGGGCACCCAGCTGGGCCTGTCCATCCGTGCCACCGGCGACAACCGCGACATGGTGGCGGCGTCCTCCATCAACCCGGCCTTCACCACCACGGTGGGTCTGTGCATCGCCAACGCGCTGGTGGCGCTGAGCGGCGGCCTGCTGGCCCAGCATCAGAAATTCAGCGACATCACGCTGGGCACCGGTATGGTGGTGGTTGGCCTGGCCAGCCTGATCATCGGCGAGGTGATCGTGGGCCGCGGCGGGGTGGTCCGCTGTGTGATCGGCGTGATGGTGGGCTCCATCATCTACCGCCTCATCATCTCCATCGCGCTGCGCTCCAGCCTGGGCGCCAGCAACCTCAAGCTGGTGTCGGCCGTGATCGTGGGCGTGGCCATCTCGTGGCCGGCCATCAAGGACGCGGCGGCCTTTGCACGCCGCCGCCGCGCCGCCAAAAAGGAGGGGAATTGACCATGCTCACCATCCAGAACCTCTGCAAAACCTTCAACCCCGGCACCGTGAACGAGAAAAAGGCGCTCAGCGGCCTCTCGCTGCATCTGGACAAGGGCGATTTCGTCACCATCCTCGGCTCCAACGGCGCGGGCAAATCCACCCTCTTCAACGCGGTGACCGGCGCCTTCATCGCCGACAGCGGCCGCATCCTGCTGGACGGCAAAGATATCACCTTCCTGCCGGACTACAAGCGCAGCACCTTCATCGGGCATCTGTTCCAGGACCCGCTCAAGGGCACCGCCCCCCACATGACCATCGAGGAGAATCTGGCGCTGGCCTATCTGCGGGCGGCAAAGAGCGGGCTGGGCTTTTCCCGCATCGGCAAAAGCGACCGCGCGCGGTTCCGGGAACTGCTGGCCCAGCTGGACCTGGGCCTGGAGGACCGCATGAAGCAGCCGGTGGGCCTTCTGTCGGGCGGGCAGCGCCAGGCGCTGACCCTGCTGATGGCCACGGTGGTGACCCCGAAGCTGCTGCTGCTGGACGAGCACACCGCCGCGCTGGACCCCGCCACCGCCGAAAAGGTGCTGGACCTCACCCGGCGCATCGTGGCCGAAAAACAGATCACCTGCATGATGATCACCCACAACCTGGCCAGCAGCCTCCAGCTGGGCAACCGCACCATCATGATGGACAGCGGCCGCATCGTGCTGGACGTCAAGGGCGAGGAGCGCGCAAAGCTCACCGCCGACGACCTGCTGGAGAAATTCCACGCGGGTGCGGGGAAAAAGCTGGACAACGACCGCATCCTGCTGTCGGCGCAGTAAAGAAAAAAGAGCGGGCCGCACCGGAGGGAAAACCGGTGCGGCCCGTTTTGCACAATACAAGAAAAATTGGTGGAAAACTTCACTTGCCCAGCGTCTGCTGTGCCTTCAGGCCCTCGATGAACTGCTTGGCCACCCGCGGACTGCGCCCGCCGTGGCGGATGGCGTGTGCCTCGGCGCGCACGTCCAGCACCGCCGGGTCCAGGTCCAGATCGTACAGCTTGGCCAGATCGTGCACGATGGACAGGTAGGCGTCCTTTCCCGGACGGGAGTAGGTGATGGTCAGCCCAAAGCGGGCGGACAGGCTCATCAGCTCCTGCATCGTGTCGGCCAGATGGATGTCGTCCCCCTCGCGGTCGCTCAGCGTCTCCTTGATGAGGTGGCGGCGGTTGCTGGTGGCGTACACCGCCAGGTTCGCGGTGCGGCCGCTGACGCTGCCCTCCAGGATCGCCTTCAGGGCGGCGAAGTCGTCGTCGTTGGTGGAGAAGGAGAGGTCGTCGATGAAGAGGATGAATTTCAGCGGATTGCTGCCCAGCGAGTCGATCAGCGCCGGAATCTGGTACAGCTGGTTCTTTTTCACCTCGATCAGCCGCAGGCCTTCCTGCGCGTAGGCGGCGGCCACCGCCTTGACGGTGCTGCTCTTGCCGGTGCCCGCGTCGCCGTACAGCAGCACGTTGGCGGCAGGCCCCCCGGCCAGCAGCGCGCGGGTGTTGTCGATCACCTGCTGGCGCTCCCGCTCGTAGCCGGACAGCTGGCTCAGCGGCTGGGCGTCGGGATATTTCACCGGCGCGAAAGCCCCGTCTTTGATGGTGAACACGCTGTATTTGGCAAAGATGCCGTATCCCTTGCGGGGCAGCTCGGCCAGGCGCGCGCGGTAGCTGGCGGCATAGTCCGCCTCGCATACCCGCCAGCGCGGCAGCCATGCCGGCGACCCGATCCTTTCCAGCAGCACATCGCCGTCGAACTGGCCCAGCTGCTGCAAAAATTCCAGCTCGCAGGAAAGGCATTCCTCCAACACGGCGGGAACGCCGCCCCGGCAGCAGGCCAGCACATACAGGTTCTCGTTCTCGGTCATGCGGGAGAGCAGATAGCTGGTCCAGTTGTCGGTCTGGGTGAACAGCGCAGCGCAGAAAGCGCCCCACGCATCCACCATCTGGTCGGCGTCGGCGCACAAAAGCGCATCCATCCGCTGTACCACCGCGTCGTCCAGCAGGCCGCGGAACACCACCAGCCCGTGCAGGCGGGTGTGCAGCGTTTTGGCGTTGGCAGAGATCATAACAAAGATCACCTCGCTTTGGGTTTGTGGTTTTATTGTAGCACATCGCGCCCGGCGCGGCAACAAACGGCAGGCAGCGATTTCCACAAAAAAAGACGGAGAACGCAAAAATTCTTGACAAGTGCGCGGGCGCTGTGGTATGCTGACAAACAACAGGCAAATGCGCCACGAGCGGGGAAGGGCCCTGCCGTTGTCACAGCTTGCAGAGAGCCGCCGGCGGATGGAAAGGCGGCGCTGTGCGGCAGGACGGATCGCCCCGCCAGGCAGCCCGGCCCAAACGCCCTTTGCGGCGCGGTAAGCCGGGACGGTTCGGCCCCGTTACCGGCCGGGCCCGTCATCGCACGGGAACAGAGGGGCCGCCGTTTCGGGCGGCAAAAAGAGTGGTACCGCGGAGAATCTGCACATCGGCAGGCCTTCGTCTCTTTGCACACACGCAAAAGGGGCGGAGGCCTGTTTGTTCTGCCGCCCGCAAAAGAAGGAGAGGGAACGTATGCTCACACTGGACAAGATCTACCACGCCGCCTACATCCTGCGCGAGGTGGCCCGCAAAACCGATCTCATCGCCGCCCCCAACCTGGTGGACGGCTGCGAGCTGTATCTGAAAACCGAGAACCTGCAGGTCACCGGCAGCTTCAAGGTGCGCGGGGCCTACTACAAGATCAGCCAGCTCAGCGAGGAGGAAAAGGCGCGCGGCATCGTGGCCTGCAGCGCCGGCAACCACGCCCAGGGCGTTGCGCTGGCCGCCGCGCGCAGCGGCATCCCCAGCGTGATCTGCATGCCGGACGGCGCGCCGATCAGCAAGGTGGAGGCCACCAAGAGCTACGGTGCGAAGGTGGAGCTGGTGAAAGGCGCCTACGACGACGCGGCCGCCTATGCCCAGAAGCTGCACGAGGAACAGGGCTACACCTTCATCCACCCGTTTGACGACGACGCGGTCATCGCCGGGCAGGGCACCATCGGCCTGGAGATCCTCGACCAGCTGGCCGACGTGGACGCCGTGCTGGTGCCCATCGGCGGCGGCG
>DGYMR06203__coassemble_1888_pt1 | contig 11596 bp, 10 predicted proteins | sample DGYMR06203__metabat2_high_PE_003 | metagenome-assembled genome bin DGYMR06203
GCTGTTGGTCCTGCTTGATGGTCATGTAGAGGGCGTAGTCCTCCAGCCAGAAATTGTTTTCGTAGCAGAAGTGGTAGTATTCGTCGGGATACCACACGCTGAACCGCTCAAACGCCTTGCGCAGCACCGCGAACCGCTTGTGGTACAGCGCGGCGTAGTCCACCTGGCTGTCGGTTTCGCCCCACGAAATATTCGCGTATTCGCTCTTTTTCAGCAGGCCGTCCTTTTGCAGCAGGGCGAGGTCGATAAAATAGGGGTTCCCCGCAAAGGCCGAACAGCTCTGGTAGGGGCTGTCGCCGAAGCCGGTGGGGCTGAGAGGCAGGATCTGCCAGACGCTCTGTCCCGCCTTTTTCAGAAAATCCACGAACGCATAGGCGCTCTTTCCCAGCGTGCCGATTCCAAACGGGCCGGGCAGGCTGGATACAGGCATCAAAATGCCGCAGGTACGCATAGAAAATTCCTCCGTTTTCGCCATCGAACAGGCGTATACTACCTATTATTATAAAGGTTTGCACCGTCTATTTCCAGCCGGGCGGCAAAATTTGGGCATTTTTGCTGTTCGGGCCGGACGGAATATGGTATAATGACCAAAGACCCAAAAACAGCCACGCAAAGGAGGCAAGCGCCCGTGTGCGCGCCGCAAAAACTGTACTATCAAAACAGCCTGCTGCTGTCCTTTTCGGCCGTCGTCACCGCCTGCGAGGCGGCCGGGGAAGGGAAGTGGAAGGCCGCGCTGACGGCCACCGCGTTCTATCCCGAGGGCGGCGGCCAGCCTGCCGACCACGGCACACTGGGCGGCGCCCGGGTGCTGGACGTGCACGAGAAGGAGGGCGAGATCTGGCACACGCTGGACGCCCCGCTGCCGGTGGGCGAGACGGTGGAGGGGACGGTGGACGCCGCCCGCCGCCTCGACCTGATGCAGCAGCACACCGGCGAACATATTTTGTCCGGCACGCTGCACCGGATGTTCGGGGCCGAGAACGTGGGATTCCACATTAGCCCCGACACCCTCACGATGGACACCAGCTGCGAGATCAGCGCCGAGGGCCTGGCCGAAGCCGAGCGCGAAGCCAACCGCACCATCTGGAACGACACGCCGGTGCGCTGCTGGTGGCCGGACAAAGAGGAGCTGGCCGCCACCGCCTACCGCAGCAAAAAGGCGCTGGAAGGCCCGGTGCGGCTGGTGGACATCCCCGGCGCCGACTGCTGTGCCTGCTGCGGCACCCATCTGCCCACGGCGGGCATGGTGGGCAGCATCAAGATCATCGCGCACGAGCGCTATAAGGGCGGCACCCGGCTGACGGTGGTGTGCGGAGCGCGCGCGCTGGCCGACCACGCCGACAAATGCGCCCAGACCGCCCGCATCGGCGCCCGCCTGAGCGCAAAGCCGGCGGCAGTGGCCGATGCGGTGGACCGCCTTGCCGCCGAAAACGCCGACCTCAAAGCACGCCTGGCCGCCGCCGAGACCGGCTGGGTGGGGCAGCTGGCCGCCGCCGTGCAGCCACAGGACGCCCCGCTGGCGGTGGCCGCGCTGTCGCCGGACGGTGTGCGCCGCCTGGCGCTGGCCATGTCCGAGCGCACCGGCCGGCCCTGCCTGGCCGCCGCTCCCGAGGAAGGCCGGATGCGGTATGCGCTGGTGTGGCAGGACGACCGGCTGCCCGCGCTCAACCGCCGCCTCACCGACGCGCTGCACGGGCGCGGCGGCGGGCGTCCGCCGCTGGCGATGGGCAGCTTTGCCGCCGATGAGGCCGCCTGCGCGCCTTGTGGAGCGAGATCAATCAACAGATACAGGAAGGAACCCCCCTATGAGAATGCGATTCAAGCCCTATGCCCGCCCCGAGCTGAATGCCTGTCCCTTTTCGGCCAGCGACCCGATGGCCCACAAGGGCAGCTGGCGCCACAGCTTTGCCCGCCCGGCCCAGCCGATGCACCTGGAGCTGGGATGCGGCAAGGGCGGGTTTCTGTCCCGCCTGGCGGTGCAGCACCCGGAGATCAACTATCTGGGCATCGACATCACCGACAAGGTGCTGATCCTGGCAAAGCGCAACATCGACCGCCAGTACGAAGCCGCCGGCAGAAAGCCGGACAACGTGCAGATCATGAGCCTGGACATCGAGCGCATCTACAACGCCTTCGACCGGCGCGACACGGTGCAGCGCATCTACATCAACTTCTGCAACCCCTGGAACAAGAAGGCGGGCCACAAAAAGCACCGCCTGACCCACCCCAAGCAGCTCGTGCTGTACCGCGATTTTCTGGCCGACGGCGGCGAGGTGTATTTCAAGACCGACGACGACGATCTGTTCCGCGACAGCCTGGAATATTTCCCCGAGGCGGGCTTTGAGATCGTGTGGCACACCTTCGACCTGCACAGGGACGAGCCGGACTGGAACATCCGCACCGAGCACGAGCAGATGTTCACCGAGATGGGCATCCCCACCAAAGCACTCATCGCCGTGAAACGCTAAACACGAAAGGAAGAATCATCATGCTGTATCCGGTATTCACTGCGGCCGCGCCCACGCTGCTGGCGCCCGCCGCCATCCTGTTCGCCTTTGTGCTGTGCAGCATCGCGCTGCAGCTGCTGAAAGGCATCCTGCCGGTGGACGGCGGACGCAAATTCGCCTTCAACGGCAAGCTGACGGCAGGCCGTCCGCGCGGCGCGGGCCTTCTGATCGTGGCGGCGTTTGTCATCACGGCGGTGCTGTTCGTGCCGCTGAAACCCGAGAACCTCGTCTACCTCCTGATGGTGGTGGCGGCGATGCTGTCCGGCTATCTGGACGATCGCTCGGAAACGCCCTGGAACGAATACAAAAAGGGCGCCATCGACCTGGCCATCTGCCTGATCACCTCTTTCAGCTTCTACAATTTCAACCGCGACATGACCACCCTGTCGCTGTTCGGGCTGGAATGGAAGATGCCGCCGGTGCTGTTCGTGCTGGCGGGAGCGGTGCTGCTGTGGGTGGCCATCAACTCCACCAACTGCACCGACGGCGTGGACGGCCTGTGCGGCACCCTGACGGTGGTGACGGTCGGCTTTCTGGCCGCGTTCGGCGGCCAGATCGGCATGAACCAGGACGTGCGCGCGCTGTCGATGCTGCTGATCGCCTGCATCCTGCCCTACCTGTGGCGCAACGCCGAGCCCTGCCAGATGATGATGGGCGACGCCGGGTCCCGCGCGTTCGGCCTGTTCATCGGGCTGGTGGTGATGCACACCGGCAACCTGCTGCTGTATATCCCGTTCAGCATCGTGATGCTGCTGGACGGTTTCCTGGGCATCATCAAGGTGTCACTGGCCCGTTTCCTGAAGATCCGCATCATGAAGAACATCCGCACCCCGCTGCACGATCATGTGCGCAAGAACAAGGGCTGGTCCGGCCCGCAGACGGTGATGCGCTTTGCCATCCTGCAGGGCCTGGTGTCCTGGGTGTGTATGCTTCTGCTGCGCTGAAATTGCAAAACAGCCGCTCCCTTCGCGTGAGGGGAGCGGCTGTTTTATTTTCCACCGGCGGCTTTGCAAAAGCCGCCAAATAAAAGTTTTACTCGATTTTTTTCAAAAAATCGCGGATTCCAAAGGCAGCGCCTTTGGGCCTGCCGCAGGCACAGTCAGCTCTGCGTGTCCCGCAGAACGCCCAGAAACAGCGGAACGCCCTCTTGCCGGTCCAGAATCATGTAGACAAACGGGCGGTCCAGAATTACCTGCTTGGTTGCCGCAGGCGGAGAACCGCCGAACTCCATCTCCACCAGTGAGGCAGCCCCCGCACGGGTCCCGCGCGGGGTCACCGACAGAAAGGTCTCGTGCAGCACCCGGCTGATGTAGAGCAGCCCGGTTTCGGTGCTGCCCATCCGGGAGAAATCGGCGCGGAGCGGGTCGAAGGCGTCCGGCATCCCCATTTCCGCCAGAACATCGTTCAGCTCGGCGCTGTATGCGGTCTCGAACGTCGGCATTGCCGTCTGCACCGGTACCTCCTGCGGGCTGTTCAGCAGATCATACAGTGCGCCGCCGTCCAGCGAGGCGATGTATTCGTCCAGCTCCACCCCCTCGTTCGGCAGCAGCACGGCGAAGGCATAGCGGGGATCGGCGTAGGGCTTCAGAAACCCGGTGGCACCGTCATCCTCCAGATACAGCTCCTCCTGTGCATACATCATCTCCACCTCGCGCGCCTCGCCGGTCTCGGCGGTGAAAACGCCGGGTTGGGTGCTGAAGTATTTCTGCTGCCACTCCGCGTCAAAGGCCACCGCACTCAGCAGATACATCACCGCCGTGTCGGAAATCTCGTCGAGAATTTCCGGGATCATGCCGTCGGTGTTTTCCTCCACCCAGCGGTTGACCTTGCCGGGCGCGGAGTCGTCGAAGGGGATGGCCTGCACCTCTGCCCCATACTTTGTTTTGCACACCTCCAGAAACTCCGGCTTCACCGCAAGGCGGTCATCGTCCGCCAGCCAGAGCGAATTGGCAAGGTGCAGGCGGCAGTCTCCGGCCTGCGGCAGGGCGGCGCGGTAGGTTTGCAGATCGTTGTTCAAATACGACACCGAGCTGTTCAGTGTGTCCTCCATCTGGTCAAGGGTATCGCCGTCGGCACCGTTTGCGGTCATCGACAGGGCATACAGCAAGCAGACAGGGGAGAACAGGACATTTTCTCCCGGCTCGTCCCCAGCCTGCAAAAGCCGAACGGCAAAATCTGTACTGGTGCGGCCAAGGTCGACCGCAAGAGCGGTCGCACTGGATGCGGACTCTGTGCAGCCGGACAGCGTCCCGCCCAAAAGTGTCGCTCCGGCAAGCAGCAATGCGGCAAATCGCTTCATAAATATCCCTCCTTGTTGTTCGATGGATCGTGATTTATTCCAGTGTAATCTGGCAGGCGTCCGCAGAAAGGCCAAAGTGCACAGCCATGGTCTGCCGCAGCGATTCCAGCAGCAGCTCCCCGTCAGTGTACGCGGAACAGTAGGCAAGATTGGCGGTCACCGTCAGCTGTACGCCGTCCTCCTCGGCGGTGCAGGAAAGCAGCTGCACTTCCTCTGCGATGCCGTTGGCCGTCCTCCACGCCGCGAATACATCCTGCGGGTCCAAAAGCGGCGGAATCCGCTGTATTTGCAGCTCGTCCCCCTCCACATACCACACCACGGTTTTTCCGGCGCCGAACATGGGTTCGGATGGCATGCTCGCTGCGTACGGGACAGAGTCGCTGTCGCTCTGCGGCGAAGAACCCGCCATTTCGAGCGGTTCAGCACCCTGCAAAAACGGAACATAGGCCGCGGCCAGCGCCAGCAGCAGGCAGGCTGCCGCGACGGCGGGGAGCATCCGCCAAACAGGTGCTCTGCGTCTGGGAGGCCGGTCGGCCTCCTCGATCAGGTCTGCATCGATCTGGCCCACGGCGTCCAGAAGATCGTCGCCTCTCATAGCGCGTATCCCTCCTGTTCCAGAAAAATCCGCAGTGCGTTGCGGGTGCGGAAAAGCATCGTTTTCACCTTGCTCTCGCTCAGCCGATACCGCTGCGCGATGCGGGAAATATCGTCCAGATACCAGTATCTGCGCACAAAAATGGTGCGCTTTTCAGCCGGGAGCGTCCGCAGAAAGCGGCTGATCGCCTGCCCCAGCAGGATGCCGTCCACCTGGCAGGGGGTGTCGCCGGGCGCAGGGATGCACTGCTCCATCTCCTCCGACAGCTCCACCACCAGAGCCTTTCGCTTCAGCCGCGCATTGCGGCGGCATACGTCCAGTGAGAGGTGGCGGCAGATCCGCGCCAGAAAGGCGAACAGATATCCGGCGGGATCGTGGGGCGGGATGGAGTTCCACGCCTGCAGATAGGTATCGCTCTCGCACTCCTCGGCGCTGCCGAAATCGCCCGTGATCCCCAGCGACAGCGCGCGCAGTCTGTCGCCGTAGGTTTCGCGGGTGCGCGCGATGGCAGCTTCGTCCCGCGCAAAATACAGCTCCACGATCTTGCCGTCCTCCAAACGTCCACACCTCTTTTCGCTGCAAAGAGCCTTCACCCCATACAGCGCTTTTTTACACGCTCTGGTTACACAAAAAAGAAAAAAGCCTTCCCTTTTTGCAGGAAGGCTCAGCCTGTCGAAAACGGGACGGTCTGCGCGGCCCAAAATCTTTCCCCGCATCCGCCGCACAAGGGAATCGCCGGACGGACAGCCAGACACGGCCCGCAAGGAAAGTTTTACTCGATTTTTTTCAAAAAATCGCGGATTCCAAAGGCAGCGCCTTTGGGCCTGCCGCAGGCACAGTCAGCCCTGTTTATACACCCGGGTGTACACGAGGCGGCGGAACTCCTCGAACTCCTCCGGCCCGATGGCGCGGGGAGCGCTCATGATGGCCAGCGGCAGCGGGTTGCGCCCGGCCGAGATGGGCGGCTGCACATACGGATACGGGTTCAGTACAAAGCCGCTGCGCTGGTAAAACCCGATGCGGCGGCGCGCCATCTCGGTCTCGGGCAGCTCCACCTCCAGGTATACCGGCTTGCCGGCCGTTTCCAGCAGCTCGGCCAGCATCCGGCTGCCCACTCCGCCGTTGCGGAAGGCCGGATTCACCGCGAAATGCTCCACATACAAACATGCGTCAAACTCCCAAACGGCGAAAAATCCCTGCACCTCACCGTCCGGCGCGGGCAGCACCAGAATCCGGTAGGCCTCGTCGTCCAGCAGGGCTTCCTGCTCGCTGCTGGGACGGTGTTCGTCGGGCGGGAAACTCTCGTCCATCAGAGCATACACCTTTTCAAAATCGGCACGGTTCAGTTCCTGTAGCATGATAGCCTCCTTTTTTGATGTCAGCATACCATATTTGCCCCCGCCTGGCAAGCCCGGACACAAAAGGCCCGGCCGCTTTGAAACGGCCGGGCGGGGGAGAAACCCGCAAAATGCGGGATATGAAAGCGTCAATACAGCTTCTCGCGCTTCACATAGCTGGTGTGCAGGATGTGGTGCGCCTTCTCACTGCCCGGTTCGCCCAGGTAGCTGGCGTACACCTCTTTCACCAGCGGGTTTGCATGGCTCTTGCGCAGGGCCATGCCGGCGTCCTCGTCGTACAGCGCCTTGGCGCGGGCGGAACGCAGATCCACCGCGTTGCGCACGCGGGCCGGCTGGATGGGCTGGCCGCCGCCGTTCACGCAGCCGCCGGGGCAGGCCATGATCTCGATGAAGTCATAGTGCGCTTCGCCGTTGTTGATGGCGGTGAGCACCTTGTCGGCGTTGGCGAGGCCGCTGGCCACGCAGACGCGCACCGGCAGATCGCCCACCTGATAGGTGGCCTCCTTGATGCCCTCCACGCCGCGCACCTCGACGAAGTCCAGCGGGGTGGCCTCCTTGCCGGTCACCACCTCCACGGCGGTGCGCAGGGCGGCCTCCATCACGCCGCCGGTGGCGCCGAAGATGTGTCCGGCGCCGGAAGCAATGCCCATCGCATCGTCGAATTTCTCGTCCGGCAGATCCTCAAACCGCAGGCCCGCGCGGTCGATCATGCGGCCCAGCTCGCGGGTGGTGATGGCGATGTCCACGTCGGGGATGCCGTTTCCGGCAGCGCTCTGGTCGGCGCGGCCCACTTCGAATTTCTTGGCGGTGCAGGGCATCACGCTCACCACCACGATGTCGGCGGGGTTCAGGCCCATCTTCTCGGCATAGTAGGTCTTGGTCAGCGCGCCGAACATCTGCTGCGGCGATTTGCAGCTGGAGAGGTTCGGGATGAATTCGGGGTGGAAGGTCTCGCAGTATTTCACCCAGCCGGGGCTGCAGCTGGTGATCAGGGGCAGCTGGCCCCCCTCCTTCACGCGGTGCAGGAACTCGGTGGCCTCCTCCATGATGGTCATGTCGGCGGCAAAGTCGGTGTCGTATACGGCAGCGAAGCCCAGACGCCGCAGGGCCGCCACCATCTTTCCCTCCACATTGGTGCCGATGGGCATGCCGAAGCACTCGCCCAGCGCGGCGCGCACACTGGGCGCGGTCTGCACCACAACGTGCTTGCGGGTGTCGGCCAGCGCGTCCCACACCTTGTCGGTGTCGTCCTTCTCGGTCAGCGCGCCGGTGGGGCACACCGCGATGCACTGGCCGCAGCTGATGCAGCTGGAATCGCCCAGCGGGTTCTCGAAGGCGCAGCCGATGTGGGTGTTGAAGCCGCGCTCCACTGCGCCGATCACGCCCACGCCCTGCCACTTGGAACACACCGCCACACAGCGGCGGCACAGGATGCACTTGGAGTTGTCGCGGATCATATGCACGGCGGAATCGTCGGCAAAGTAGTCGATCTTTTCGCCCTCAAAGGCGTTGGTCTTATCCACGCCGTAGTCGCGGCAGAGCTTCTGCAGCTCGCAGTTGCCGCTGCGCACACAGCCCAGGCAGTCCTGGTTGTGGGTGGACAGCAGCAGCTCGAGGTTGGTTTTGCGGGCGGCGCGGACCTTGGGGGTGTTGGTGAACACTTCCATGCCCTCGTTCACGGGGTACACGCAGGCAGTCACCAGACTGCGCGCGCCCTTCACCTCCACCACGCAGATGCGGCAGGCGCCGATCTCGTTGATTTCTTTCATATAGCACAGCGTGGGGATCTCGATGCCGGCGCAGCGCGCCGCCTCCAGAATGGTGGAGCCGGCGGGCACCGAGCAGGCCACGTTGTTGATCTTCAGATTGACCATATCCATCTTGCGTCACTTCCTTTCCCGTTAGCCCTTGCTGATCGCGCCGAACTTGCACTTTTCCATGCAGGCGCCGCACTTGACGCACTTGGCGGTGTCGATCACATGGGGAGTTTTCACGCTGCCGCTGATCGCGCCGGCCGGGCACACCCGGCTGCACAGGGTACAGCCGCGGCACTTCTGCGGGTCGATGCGGTATTGCAGCAGCGATTTGCACACCCCGGCGGGGCAGCGCTTATTCTGGATGTGCTCCAGATACTCGTCGCGGAAATAGCGCAGGGTGGACAGGACGGGGTTGGGCGCGGTCTGGCCCAGGCCGCACAGGCTGTTGGACTTGATGAAGTCGGCCAGCTCCTCGATGCGGGCCAGGTCCTCCATCGTGCCCTTGCCCTCGGTGATCTTGTTCAGCAGCTCCAGCAGGCGCTTGGTGCCCACACGGCAGGGGGTGCACTTGCCGCAGCTCTCGTCCACCGTGAATTCCAGGAAGAACTTGGCGATGTCCACCATGCAGGTGTCCTCGTCCATCACGATCAGGCCGCCCGACCCCATCATGCTGCCGATGGCGATGAGGTTGTCGTAGTCGATGGGGGTGTCGATCAGGGAAGCGGGGATACAGCCGCCGGAGGGGCCGCCGGTCTGGGCGGCCTTGAACTTCTTGCCGTTCGGGATGCCGCCGCCGATCTCCTCCACGATCTCGCGCAGGGTGGTGCCCATCGGGATCTCCACAAGGCCGGTGTTCTTGATCTTGCCGCCCAGCGCGAACACCTTGGTGCCCTTGCTCTTCTCGGTGCCCATCGAGGCGAACCACTCGGCGCCGTTCAGGATGATCTGGGGCACGTTGGCGTAGGTCTCCACGTTGTTCAGGATGGTGGGCTTGCCGAACAGGCCCTTCACGGCGGGGAAGGGAGGACGGGGGCGCGGCTCGCCGCGCTTGCCCTCGATGGAGGTCATCAGAGCGGTCTCCTCGCCGCACACGAAGGCGCCGGCGCCCAGCTTGATGTCCAAGTCGAAGTCGAAGCCGGTGCCGAAGATGTCTTTGCCCAGCAGGCCGTAGGCGCGGGCCTGGTCGATGGCGGTCTGCAGACGGTGCACCGCGATGGGATACTCGGCGCGCACATACACATAGCCCTGGTTTGCGCCGATGGCATAGGCCGCGATGGCCATCGCCTCGATCACCACATGGGGGTCGCCCTCCAGGATGGAGCGGTCCATGAAGGCGCCGGGGTCGCCCTCGTCGGCGTTGCAGCAGACGTATTTCTGGTCGGCCTTGTTGCCGGCGGCGAATTTCCATTTCAGGCCGGTGGGGAAGCCGGCGCCGCCGCGCCCGCGCAGGCCGGAATCCAGCATGGTCTGGATCACCTGCTCGGGGGTCATCTCGGTCAGCACCTTGCCCAGGGCGGCGTAGCCGTCGAAGGCGATGTACTCGTCGATGTTCTCGGGGTTGATCACGCCGCAGTTGCGCAGCGCGATGCGCTTCTGTTTTTTATAGAAAGCGGTCTCGTCGAGGCTCTTCACGGTGTTGTCGGCGGCCACCGTCTCGTCGTACAGAAGGCGGGTGACGGGGCGGCCTTTCAGCAGGTGCTCGGAGACGATCTCGGGCACGTCCTCGGCCTTGACCATGCTGTAAAAGCTGGCTTCGGGGTAGATCACCACGATGGGGCCCAGCGCGCACAGACCAAAGCAGCCGGTGCGCACCACCTTTACTTCGTTTTCCAGCCCGCAGGCAGCGATTTCTTTTTCAAAGGCCTCGGCGATGCGGTCGCTGCCCGAAGAGGTACAGCCGGTGCCGCCGCAGACCATGACATGGCTTCTAAACATAGGCGTCTGATTCCTTTCTCGTGTGTGCTGCCGTTCAGCGGGCGGCGCCGATGGTGTATTCGGTCACGGGGGTGCCTCCCACCAGATGCTCGCCCACCACGCGCACGGCCTTTTCGGGGGTCATCTTGACGTAGGTCACCTTCTCCTTGCCGGGCATATAGACCTCCACCACCGGCTCATACTGGCAGATGCCGATGCAGCCGGTCTGGGTCACCAGCACGTCGTGCAGCTCGCGGCGTGCCACCTCTTCGGTGAAGGCGTTCAGCACCGGGCGGGCGCCGGCGGCGATGCCGCAGGTGGCCATGCCCACCACCACGCGCACGCTGTCGTGGGCGGCTTCGCGGGTGCTGACGGTCTGTTTCATGCGGTCGCGGATGGCGGCCAGCTCCTGTAAGCTCTTCATAGACTCTTCTCCTTTTTCAGTAATGGGGCGCTGTGTTCGTCGATGTATTCCCGGATGAACAGGGCCACCTCGGGGCTGGACAGCGGCACGCCGTCCAGGATCGCCCGGAACTCGCGGCTGTCGGCGCAGAAGCTCTCGCCGTCCACCGCCAGCGTGTAGACAAAATCCACACCCGGGTTGCACTGCATCAGGGTGGTGACGGTGGAGGCCATGTCGCCCAGCGGCGCCAGGTCGATGTGCCCCAGCACAAACCACGCGGTCACCGTGGTACCCCTGCCGGGGGTGCTTTCCAGCTTCATGCCGCCGCCGGTCAGCTCGGCCGCCATCTTCAAAAACGGCAGCCCCAGCCCCACCTTGCGGGTGGTGCGGCTGGTGCAGAACGGGTCGGTCACCCGGGCAGCCAGCTCGGCGCTCATGCCGCAGCCGTTGTCCGCCACCACAAGTTCCAGCCGTTTTTGGGCGGTGTTGATGGAAATGCCGATGCGGGTCAGCTGCGCGCCGGCCTTGACGGAATTTTCCGCGATGTCCAGCACATGCATCGAAAGCTCCTGCATCCGCGCCCCCTCCTTCTACATGGTCACGCTCAATATTTGGCCAGGATCTCGTCCAGCTCGTCGCCGGTGAGGCGGCCGTACACGTCGTCGTTGATGGTCATGACAGGGGCCAGACCGCAGGCGCCGATGCAGCGGCAGGCGTCCAGGCTGAACTTGCCGTCGGGGGTGCATTCGCCGCCGCCGATGTT
>DGYMR06203__coassemble_1925_pt1 | contig 11410 bp, 9 predicted proteins | sample DGYMR06203__metabat2_high_PE_003 | metagenome-assembled genome bin DGYMR06203
GCACAGAGGAAAGGCTTCCGGTTCCCTCCAACGGCTTCCCCCTGGGGGGAAGCTGGACTGATGAGGGGAAGTCTCCCGGTAAGCACAACCCCCGCCCCAATCCCTTTCAACAAGCCAAAACGGCAGGACCGGAAAATTTTCCTGTTCATATCGTCCGTTCCCCTGCGCAGAGAGAACCATCCGCCACCGGAGTCTGCCAGGCAATAAGCACCGCCCGAAATTTACAAAGGCACTCCACAAAAAAGCCCCGCCTTTCCGTGCGGAAAAGCGGAGCCTTTTGAACAAGATCAAAGCGGAAGATTGCGCAGAACCCCGAACAGCAGCAGTCCGCCGCCGTACACAGCCAGCAGGATCTGGTTCCAGCGGGGCTGCGGACGTCCGGCAGCACAGCGCCGCCATTCGTGCACCAGCTCAAACGCCAGCAGCGGCAGCGTGCACAGCAGAAAGGCGTTGGCCGCAAAGGCGGCCCGAATATCCAGCCGGGACAGCGCCACCAGCATGGTGGTCACGCCGCAGCCGGGACAGAGCAGCCCGGTCGCCAGATGGAACGGGCAGGGGATGCCCGGCCCGCCCAGCCGCAGCCAGACGAGATACAGCGCCCCCGCCGCAAGCAAAGCGACCCAGACTCTGCGCGTGCGTCCCATATCAGGCGGCCTTGTTCAGGGTGTCCTGCATCAGCGCGTAGCTCACAACGCTCAAACCAAAGATGGAAAGCAGCAGGTAGACGATGCCGCTGTTGCCGGGGTACCCCTTGATGCGGTCGCAGCGCTCGCCCATCTTGTACATCCAGTACAGTCCGTAGATGCCGCAGGTGACCAGGGACAGCAGGAACACCATACCGCCGCTGGTGGCGTTCACTTCGCCGGCCGCCGCGTTCACCTCGTCGTTCAGCACGATCATCCAGTAAATGCCGTACAGGCCGCAGGTGACCAGATACAGGATGATGCACAGGGCGATGCTGCGCGGGGGCGTGCCGCGCATGCCGGGCGCCGGGCCAAAGCCGCCGAAACGGGAACCGCAGTTCGGGCAGTTCACCGCATTGTCGTCGCAGGGGGTTCCGCATTGGGGACAGTATTTCATTTTGATTCCTCCTTAGGTGGGATGGGATATGATTCGCTATTCAGTATTATACTAAATCTCTTTCCAAAAAACAATCAAAAAGCACAAAAACGCCCATCCGATACGGTGATTCTGTCGTGTTGCGCCGTCCGCAGGATATTTTTGTAAACAGCTAAAACTTTTTTGCGATGCGGCATGGATTTTGTTCACACTGTAAAATCTTTCCGCGCAGGGGGAAAAGCGCGTTGACAACCGCCGTTTTGTTCCGCTATTATAGGGAAATAATCCGTTTTCTGCGGGCGGTGCAGCGCCGTCCGCCCAGCCACAAGGAGGAAGCATATGACCCAAACTGTTCTGGTTGTGGATTTCGGCGGTCAGTATAACCAGCTGATTGCCCGCCGTGTGCGCGAGTGCAACGTGTACACCGAGATCGTGCCCTATACGGCCGCGATGCAGGCCATCCGGGAAAAGCAGCCCCGCGGCATCATCTTCACCGGCGGTCCCAACAGCGTGTATGAGGACGGTGCGCCGTCCATCAGTAAGGAAGTGTTCGAGCTGGGGATCCCGGTTCTGGGCATCTGCTACGGTTCCCAGCTGATGATGCATCTGCTGGGCGGCCATGTCTGCAAGGCCCCCGAGCGCGAATACGGCAAAACCGAAGTGTTCGTGAACACCGACAGCAAGCTGTTCCAGAACGTAAGCCCCTCCACCATCTGCTGGATGAGCCACAACGACTACATCGAGAAAGCGGCCCCCGGCTTTGCCGTTTCCGCCCACACGGCCAACTGCCCGGTGGCGGCGGTGGAGTGGCCGGAAAAGGGCCTGTACGCCGTCCAGTTCCACCCCGAGGTGCTGCACACCGCCGAGGGCAAGACCATGCTGTCCAACTTCGTGTACAACGTCTGCGGCTGCGCGGGCGACTGGCGCATGGACAGCTTTGTGGAGCGGTCGGTTGCCGCTCTGCGCGAGAAGATCGGCAGCGGCAAGGTGCTGTGCGCGCTGTCGGGCGGCGTGGATTCGTCGGTGGCGGCGGTGATGCTGGCCAAGGCAGTGGGCAAGCAGCTCACCTGCGTGTTCGTGGACCACGGCCTGCTGCGCAAGAACGAGAGCGAGGAAGTGCAGGCGGTGTTCGGCCCGGAGGGCGAGTACGACCTGAACTTCATCTGCGTGAACGCCCGCCAGCGCTTCTACGACCGTCTGAAGGGCGTGGAGGAGCCGGAGCAAAAGCGCAAGATCATCGGCGAGGAATTCATCCGCGTGTTCGAGGAAGAGGCCAAGAAGATCGGCCGTGTGGATTTCCTGGTGCAGGGCACCATCTATCCGGACGTGGTGGAAAGCGGCTTCGGCGGCGAGTCCACCGTGATCAAGAGCCACCACAACGTGGGCGGTCTGCCCGACTATGTGGACTTCAAGGAGATCGTGGAGCCGCTGCGCGACCTGTTCAAGGACGAGGTGCGCGCCGCCGGCCGTGAGCTGGGCATCCCCGAGTATCTGGTGAGCCGTCAGCCGTTCCCCGGTCCGGGCCTGGCCATCCGCATCATCGGCGAGGTGACCGAGGAGAAGATCAAAATGGTGCAGGACGCCGACGCCATCTGGCGCGAGGAGATCGCGGCGGCGGGCGAGGACAAGGGCCTGGGCCAGTACTTCGCCGCGCTGACCAATATGCGCAGCGTGGGCGTGATGGGCGACGAGCGCACCTACGACTATGCGGTGGCTCTGCGCGCCGTGACCACCACCGACTTCATGACGGCGGAACCCGCCTATCTGCCCTGGGACCTGATCGCCAAGGTGACCAGCCGCATCGTGAACGAGGTGCCCCACGTGAACCGCGTGATGTACGACTGCACGGGCAAGCCCCCCGCAACCATTGAATTCGAATAATTTTAAAAGGCAAAAAATGCATAGATAAGCCGTTTTTTGCTTTTGAAATGATTTGCGGCAACGATTTGGCAACACTTTTTCATTGGTTATAAAAAGAGAGCTAACTGATTTTGATTCGTCAGTTAGCTCTCTTTTTTATATCATTCCGAAATACCGGAACGTCTCTTTGATGTATGGCATTTTTTCAGGTGGACAAGGCTTTTCGCGCTGAGAAGACGAAATTCTGTTGGGCGCGTTTTTTACCGGGATGCCGCAGACCTCTTTCATGTGGGCGATCCAGCATGTTTTAGGTGAAAAACCGTAAGTTTCCTTGACATAACCCTGTATTTCCTTATACGTGGCCATCGGCATACCTCCTGGACCCAAAGGTTCCTGTGCTGGTTTGTCGTGGCGCTTTGCCGGTGGAATGGCGCACCAACAGCCGGGCATGGAGCAGCAGCGTGCTGATGGGAACTTCCTCCAGCAGGCTGGACAGAGCATAAAAGCCGCTTTTGCCCAGCTGGGTGCGGTCCTGCCGGATGGTGGTCATGGGAGGCTGGGTGAAAGCGCAGAAGGGCAGGTCGTCAAAACCCAGGATGCTCAGATCTTCCGGAATGCGCAGGCCCATCTCCTGGCAGTGGATCATCACCGTATGGGCCAGCAGATCGTGGCTGCACACGATGGCGGTCACCTTTTGCTCCAGCAGAGCGGGAAGGTGCTTTTGCAGGCATTCAGAAAAATAGTAGTTGCTGCCTGCCAGACTGTGATCGTCCGGCAGGTTGTGCTTGCCCAGTGCATGGAAAAAGGCGCTGTAACGCTGCTGATTGACATAGGAACCAAGCCCGCCGCTGAGATAGCCGATCCGCCGGTGTCCCAGCTCTTTCAGATGGGCCACAGCCAGATCCATGCCCTCGCTGTTGTCCACGCCCACATAGCAGGTGGCGGGGTTGCCGCGCACATAGTTGTCCAGCAGAACCGCGGGGGTGTGGCTGGTCTGCATCTGGTGCAGCCAGGGGTCGGTCAAAGAAAGCCCCAGAAAAAAGGCCCCCACATAGTTGTTTTGCAGCATGTATTCATCGTAGGAAATGCTTTTCTGTATTTTATCGTTCAGCGGTACCACGCATACCACAAAGCCGGCGGGCTCGGCCACCTTGCGGAAACCGGTCACAATGTCGTAACCGAAGTCCGAGGGCTCCTCGCAGGTCATGTTTTCGATGAAAAGGCACAGCTGCTTTGCGCCTTTTTTTCGCATGGAGCGGGAATACCCCAGTTCCACTGCGGTTTCCAACACGGCTTTTCGCAATGTTTCGCTCACGTCGGGGGCGCCGTTCAGCGCCTTGGAAACGGTGCCCTTGGAGATGTTCAGTTTGTTGGCAATGTCTTCAATTCTGGTCATGGATGTCCTCGTTTTTCCGAAAATAGGAAGAAATAATGTGTTTTGTACTTATTATACCGGGTTTGAGAGGGAAAATCAATCGAAAGCAGAAAAGCCCTTGAAAACAACGAAAAAATAAGTTTCGTAAAGTTTTGTGTGGCCGCTGTTGAAAGTGACAAAAGAGCCGCCGCATCCTTGTGCATAAGGCAGAAAATGGGAAAATAAACTGGGAAATCTTGACGGTGAAGGGGAATGAGAGTATAGTGAACGTAGCGAAACTTTACGAAATAAATTAAGGGAGGAACAAACAAATGCAGGTAAAATTAGCGCGAGCGGCAGCGGCGCTGTGTGCGGGAGCAATGCTTCTGGCCGGCTGCGGCGGCACCGAAAACGCGCAGCAGACGGCGGAGAAGGTTCGGCTGATGGTGTGGTCCCCCTCGGAGGACCAGTCCCAGTCCAGCGGGCAGTGGCTGCAAACCTGCTGCGAGCGGTTTGCGCAGATGCACCCGGAGTGGGATATCACCTTTGTATACGGCGTGGCGGACGAGGCTTCGGCGGCCACCGCCGTGGCCCAGGACCCGGAGGCCAGCGCAGATGTATTCCTGTATGCCAACGACACTTTGACCACTATGACCGATGCCAAGGCGCTGGCCAAATTCGGCGGCAAATACGCCGAGGAGCTGAAAGCCACCAACAGCCAGGCTTTGCTGGATTCCCTCACCATGGACGACTACATCTACGGCGTGCCCTTCACCACCAACACCTGGTACATGTATTACGACAAGCGGGTGTTCAGTGAAGAAGATGCAAAGAGTCTGGACGCTATGCTGGAAAAAGGCGTTGTGGCCTTTCCCCTCGTAAATTCCTGGTACCTGCCCGCCTTCTACTTTGGCAACGGCTGCACCCTCTTCGGGGACGGCACCCAGGAGGAGCTGGGCGCGGACTTCGGCGGGGAAAACGCCGTGGAGGTGACCGAGTATCTGGTGGATCTGGTTGCCAATCCCAACTTTAAAATCGACCAGGACGGCAGCGGCCTTGCAGGCTTGCGGGACGGCAGCATCCACGCCATCTTCTCCGGCTCCTGGGATGCCGCCGCCGTGCGGGAAATCCTGGGGGACGACATGGGGTGGCGGCGCTGCCCACCTACACTTTGAACGGCGAGGAAAAGCAGATGTACGCCTACGCCGGTTCCAAGGCCATCGAGGTGAACACCTCCACCGATTACATGGTGCAGGCGGTGGAACTGGCCATGTATCTGGGCTCTGCCGAGGCACAGCAGCTGCACTACGAGCTGCGGGGTGTGATCCCCTGCAACACCGAGCTCAACGAGGACCCGGCCATTGCGGCGGATGAGGTGGTACGGGCCCAGAACGACACCTTTGACCGCACCTCCAAGCTGCAGCCCTTTGTGGCTCAGATGAACAACTGCTGGACGCCGGTGGAAAATATGGGCAAGGCGATCCGCAACGGTACGGTGACCAAGGAAAACGCCGCCGAGCAGACCAAGGCGATGAACGACGCCATGAACAGCGACGGAATCTGAGAAAGGTGTGAGGTGTGACGATGAAACGGTTCAATTCCAAGCAGGCGGAGGGATATTCCCCCTATACCTGCATCGGGGCTTTGCAGCAGGGAAATGCGGTGACCCGCCTGTCCGCCCTGGTGCTGGGCCTGGGCAATATGCTGAACGGGCAGCTCGTCAAGGGCCTGCTGTTTTTGGCCGGAGAGCTGGCCTATCTGTGGTTCATGATCCGCTACGGCTTCCATAACCTGGTCATGCTGGTGACCTTGGGTTCGGTGGAACAGCAGGAGATCTGGGACGAGGCCCAGCAGGTGTTCCTCTATACCAAGGGCGACCAGTCGGTGCTGCTTCTGCTCTACGGCGTGGCTACCATTTTGCTTACGGTGATCGCCTTCTGGGGCTGGCGCGGCGCGCTGCGCAGTGCCTATAAGGCGGAATGTTTGAAAAAAGAGGGCCGTCATCTCAACAGTTTCCGGGAGGATCTGGCCAGCCTGCTGGACGAAAACCTCTACCGGCTGCTGATGACCCCGCCCATGTTCTTTATCACGGCGCTCACCATCCTGCCCCTGATCTTCATGATCTGTATGGCCTTCACCAATTACAGCCGCATCGACAACCATCTGGTGCTTTTTGATTGGGTGGGACTGGAAAACTTCGCGGCCCTATTTGATTCCAGCAGTGTGCTGGGCAGCACATTCTGGTCGGTGCTGGCCTGGACGCTGGTCTGGGCGGTGTTCGCCACCTTCACCAACTACATTTTCGGCATGCTGCTGGCGTTGCTCATCAACCGGAAGGACACCCGCGCCAAAGGCTTCTGGCGGTTCTGCTTCGTGCTTTCCAGCGCGGTGCCCATGTTTGTATCCCTGCTCATTATGCGCACTATGCTCCAGCCCAACGGCGCGGTGAACGTGCTGCTGCGGAATCTGGGCCTCATCGCCCCCGACGCCGGTCTGCCTTTCTTCACCGATCCCACCTGGGCCAGAGTTACCGTCATTGTCATCAACATCTGGGTGGGTGTGCCCTATACGCTGATGCAGCTCACCGGTATCCTCCAGAACATCCCCGGCGATCTCTACGAAGCTGCCAAGGTGGACGGCGCGGGCCCGGTGCGAACCTTTTTCAGCATCACGCTGCCTTATATGCTGTATGTGACGACTCCTTATCTCATCGCCACCTTCACCGGCAACGTGAACAACTTCAACGTGATCTATCTGCTCTCCGGCGGCGACCCCATCACCAATCTGTCCTCCACGGCGGGCAGCACCGATCTGCTGGTAACCTGGCTGTACAAGCTGACCATCGACAAGCAGTACTACAACGTGGGCGCGGTCGTGGGCATCCTGACCTTTATCATCCTGTCGGTGGGGGCCCTGTTTACCTACCGGCGCAGCAAGTCCTACAAAGAGGAAGGTGGGTTTTAAGCAATGAAACGGTATAAAAGCGCAAAGGCCACCCGGCGGCGCACCAATATCCTGGTTCATACCCTGCTGGCGGTGCTGGCTGCCATCTGGGTGTTCCCGGTGCTGTGGGTTATTATGACCAGCTTCCGGGGTGAAAAGGGGTCCTATGTGTCCACCTTCTTCCCCCAGACCTTCACTTTGGAAAACTACACCCGCCTGTTCACCGACACGGCGGTGCTGAACTTCCCCCAGATGTTTATGAACACCCTTATCATTGCGGTGTGTTCCTGCCTGCTTTCCAGCTTCTATGTGCTGTCGGCATCCTATTGTCTGTCCCGGATGCGCTTTAAAATGCGCAAGCCTTACATGAACATGTCCATGGTGCTGGGTCTGTTCCCGGGCTTTATGTCCATGGTGGCGGTCTACTTCATCCTGAAAGCGGTGGGCCTCACCGAGGGCTCCATGATTCGTCTGGCGCTGATTCTGTGCTATTCCGGCGGCGCGGCGCTGGGCTTCCAGATCGCCAAGGGCTTTTTTGACACCACCCCCTACGCGGTGGACGAAGCGGCCCTCATCGACGGCTGCACCCGCTGGCAGATCTTCACCAAGATCACCTTGCCTTTGAGCAAGCCGGTGATCGTCTACACCATGCTCACGGCCTTCATCGGCCCCTGGGTGGACTTCATCTTTGCCAAGGTGATCTGCCGGGCCAACTCCGACCAGTACACGGTGGCCATCGGCCTGTGGAAGATGCTGGAAAAGGAATACATCGACAGCTGGTATACCAGCTTTGCAGCCGGTGCGGTGCTGATCTCCATTCCCATTGCGCTGCTGTTCCTGAAGCTCCAGAAATACTATGTGGACGGCATGGCGGGTGCAGTCAAGGGCTGATACAGCTGTTTGAACCGGGAGAGGAAACACAAAAATGGATTTTGACAGCAAAGAATTTGCCCGCCGTTTCCACTACGACGGCGGCGATCTGGGCGCCCGGCTCACAGAAAAGGGCACCGAGTTTCGGCTCTGGGCCCCCACGGCCCAAAAGGTGCAGCTGCGGCTGTTCCGCTCGGGCCACGAGGGAGAAGCCTTTGAAACCCTGGAACCGGAGCGAGGGGAAAAGGGCGTGTGGCTGGCCCGGTGTGACCGGCGGCTGGATGGGGTATATTACGACTATCTGGTCACGGCAGAGGGCCAGACCCGGCCCACCGCCGACCCCTATGCCCGGGCCTGCGGGCTGAACGGACAGCGCAGCATGGTGGTGGACCTTTCCGCCACCGACCCCGAGGGCTGGCAGCAGGACAAAGCTCCCGCCCGGCAGCCGGAGGACATCATTTACGAAGTCCATGTGCGGGAATTTTCCTGGGCGGAAAGCGGCGGTTTTCCACAGGACTGGCGGGGCAAATACAAGGCCTTCTGCTGCGGGGACACCACCTTGTTCGGCCAGGGCGGCCAGCCCACCGGCCTTGCCTATCTGCGGCAGCTGGGGGTGACGTATGTACAGCTGATGCCGGTGTACGATTACGGCTCGGTGGACGAAGCACACCCGGAGGACAGCTTCAACTGGGGTTACGACCCGGTAAACTACAATGTGCCGGAGGGCTCCTATTCCACCGATCCAGCCCGGGGCGAGGTGCGCATTCGGGAACTGAAGGAGCTGGTGCAGTCGCTGCACCGGCAGGGGTTCCGGGTGATCATGGACGTGGTCTACAACCATACCTATAAACAGGATTCCTGGCTGGAGCGCACGGTGCCCGGATATTATTACCGCACCTGGAAGGACGGCAGCTGGTCGGATGGCTCGGCCTGCGGCAACGATGTGGCCAGCGAGCGTTCCATGTGCGCTCAATATATTTTGGACTCGGTACTCTACTGGGCCGAAGAATACCACATGGACGGCTTCCGCTTCGACCTTATGGGTCTGGTGGATACCCGGCTGATGCAGCGCATCCGCGAAGAACTGGACGCGCGCTTTGGCCGAGGGGAGAAGCTGGTGTTCGGCGAGCCCTGGGCAGCGGGGCCCACGGCCCATAAGAGAGGTGTTCGGCTGGCGGATAAAAAGTCTCTTGCCGGGATGGACCCGGAGATCGGCGCTTTCTGCGACGGCGTGCGGGACGCGGTGAAGGGCCCGGTGATGTACCGGGATAAGCCGGGCTTTGTGAACGGCGGCAGGGGCTTTGAGCAAAGGATCTTGCGCAGCGTCACCGGCTGGTGCGGGCAGGGGAGGGGCTTTGCAGTGGCAGCGCCTTCCCAGACCATCACCTATCTTTCCTCCCACGACGACATGACCCTGTGGGATAAGCTGGTGGTCACTTTGGACCCGGAGCAGAATTTCGACCAGCCGTCCCCTTTGGTGATGCGGGCCAGCCGACTGGCGGCGGCCATCTATATGACCTGTCAGGGGCGGCTGTTTCTGCTTTCTGGCGAGGAATTCGGCCGCACCAAGCAAGGGGTGGACAACACCTACAATGCGCCCATCCAGGTCAACCGGCTGGACTGGCAGCGGGCATGGGACAACCGGGAACTGGTGGAATATTACCGGGGCCTGATCGCCCTGCGCAAGCAGCTGCCCGCCCTGTGCGACAAAAGTCCGAAGGCCCGGCAGCGATTGCTGTGTGGAGAGGTGCCCGCTCCCCATTGTGTGACGGCGCTGCTGGAAAACGGCGGGGCCTGGAGCAAGATCCTGCTGGCCTACAATGCATCTTCCCGCCCGGTGGAGCTGCAGCTGGAAGCGGGCCGATGGGAACTGCTGGCAGACGAGAACAGCAGCTTCTGGTGGCAGGAGCACCCGGCTGTGCAGCGCGCCCAGGTGCAGCCCATGGCCGCCATGATTTTGGGTCAACGAAAACAAGAGTAAGAGGGAAAAACCAATGCGGTTTCTATATGGAAAACAGGATTTTCGCAGCCAGGAACGGGGACAGGAAAGCTGCTGGCTGGTGACCAACGGTCTGGGGGGATTCTCCTCCCAGACCATCACCGGCGCCGCCGCACGCAACGACCACGCGGTGTTCATGGCCTGCACCCAGGCGCCCAATCACCGCTGGAATGTGATCCACCGGCTGGAAGAAGTGCTGGAAACCCACAGCGGGGCCGAGCATCTGTCCAGCCAGCAGTTCCGGGGTCTTCCGGCCGAGGATGGATGGAAGCACCTGTGCAGCATGGAGGTGGATGGCCTGCCTCACTGGTGGTACCAGCTGCAGGGGGTACAGGTGGAAAAGGAACTGGCAATGGACTGGGAGCGCAACACCCTTGCGGTGCGCTACCGCATCTCCAATGCCTGCGGCACCGATTGCACCTTCACCGTCACCCCCTGGATGCAGTTTGTGCCCAAGGGAAAGGACCTGTCCCCCCGGCAGCGCTTTGTTTTCCGGGAGGGCGGGGTGGAATCCGCCGAGCTGCGGCTGGGCATCGGCACCAACGGCCGGCTGCGGGAGATGCCCCTGCGCCGCCAGACGCTATGGTATGCCTACGACGCCTGCGACGGCCGCCGGGCTACCGGCCACACCGCATCCAACCTGCAAATTTCCATCGTGGTTCCGGCTGGGGCGGAGAAAATTCTGGACATCGTGTTCTCTTTGGAACAGACCTTTCCCGCTGCCGGCAAGGTGCTGCAAAGTGCCCAAAAGCGGCTGCGGGGGCTGGAGCGGCAAAGCGGTTTTCGCCGCCCGGCGGCCCGTCAGCTGGCGGTGAGCGCCGATGCCTTCATCACCCAGCGGGCTTCCACCGGGGCCAAAACCATTCTGGCGGGATACCCCTTCTTTGAGGACTGGGGGCGGGACACCATGATCGCCCTGCCCGGCTGCACGTTGGCCACCGGCCGGTATGAGGACGCCAAAAGCATCCTCACCACCTTTCTGGAGCAGGAGCGGGGCGGCCTGATGCCCAACCTCTTCCCGGAGGGGGGCAATGAGCCTATGTACAACACGGTGGACGCGGCGCTGCTGTTCATCAACTGCGTCTGGCTCTACCGGTGCAGCACCGGCGACGAGGCCTTTGTGCAAAAGGCCTGGCCGGTGATGAAGCGGATCATCGAAGGCTACCGGAAGGGCACCGATTTCGGCATCCGCATGGAGCCGGACGGCCTCATCGCCGCCGGACAGGGGCTGGACCAGGTGACCTGGATGGATGTGCGCATCGGCGACATTTTGCCCACCCCCCGCCACGGCAAGCCGGTGGAGATCAACGCCTACTGGTACAACG
>DGYMR06203__coassemble_1935_pt1 | contig 11343 bp, 6 predicted proteins | sample DGYMR06203__metabat2_high_PE_003 | metagenome-assembled genome bin DGYMR06203
TTCCCCTCATCAGCCGCTGCGCGGCAGCTTCCCCCCAGGGGGAAGCCAACGGTACCGAAAGCTTTCCCCTGGCAGGGGAAGGTGCCCCCGAAGGGGGCGGATGAGGTCGAAGCCGAGCCGTTTGCACAGGCCCGCCGGTTTGCCGAAGCAGCGTTTTGGCGGGGTTTGCGGGGGCCGGAAGCTTTCCCCTCATCAGCCGCTGCGCGGCAGCTTCCCCCCAGGGGGAAGCCATTGGCAAAACCGCCGGTGCCGCCCCCCGCCGAACGCCTTTCCCGCTCAGGAAAGCTCGAACATGCCGTGGTACAGCTGGTAGTATTCGCCCTTCTGGGCCAGCAGTTCGTCGTGGCTGCCGCGCTCCACGATCTGCCCGTGCTCCAGCACCATGATGGCGTTGGCGTTGCGCACGGTGGACAGCCGGTGCGCGATGACGAACACGGTGCGGCCTTCCATCAGGCGGTCCATGCCCTTTTCGATCAGCGCCTCGGTGCGGGTGTCGATGGAGGAGGTGGCCTCGTCCAGGATCAGCACCGGCGGATCGGCCACCGCCGCCCGCGCGATCGCCAGCAGCTGGCGCTGCCCCTGCGAGAGGTTGGCGCCGTCGGCGGTGACGAGGGTGTCGTAGCCGTCGGGCAGGCGGCGGATGAAGGAGGCGGCTCCCGCGATGCGCGCCGCCTGCTCGATCTCGGCCTGGGTGGCGTCCAGACGTCCAAAGCGGATGTTGTCCGCGATGGTGCCGGTGAACAGGTGGGTGTCCTGCAGCACCATCCCCAGCGAGCGGCGCAGGTCGTCCTTGCGGATGTCCTTCACGTCGATGCCGTCGTAGGTCACCCGGCCGGCCTGCACGTCGTAAAAGCGGTTGATGAGGTTGGTGATGGTGGTCTTGCCCGCGCCGGTGGAGCCGACAAAGGCGATCTTCTGGCCCGGCTTTGCAAACAGGCTGATGTTTTTCAGGATGGGGTGTTTTTTGTCGTAGCCGAAGGTCACGTCCTCGAACCGCACGTCGCCCCGCAGCGGAACGCAGGCGCCGTCCGGCCGCTTCCACACCCAGCCGTCCGCCTGCTTTTCCAGCCGCACCTGCCCTTCGTCCACCTCGGGCTGCATGTCCATCGCCTCAAACACGCGCTCGGCGCCCGCCAGCGCGGCCAGCAGGAAGTTGCTCTGCTGGGTGAACTGGTTGATGGGCATGGCGGCCTGCCGCACGAATACCAGATAGCTGGCCAGGCTGCCCACGTCGGTGAGGCCCCGCATGGCCATATAGCCGCCCAGCGCCGCCACGATGGCGTAGTTGATGTAGGAGATGCTCACCACCGCCGGGATCATGGTGGCGGCATAGGCCTGCGCGCCGGTGCCCGCCTTGCGCAGCGCCTCGTTTTTCTCGCAAAAGCGGCGCAGGTTCTCGGCCTCGTGGCTGAACACCTTCACCACCTTCTGGCCGGCCACCATCTCCTCGATGTAGCCGTCCAGATCGCCCAGGTGGAACTGCTGCTTCTGGTAGTATTCCTTGCTGTGCCGGGCGCTGTAGCGGATATAGGCGAACATCGCCGCGTAGCACACCGCCACCACCAGCGTCAGGCGCCAGTTCAGGATGAACAGCATGGTCAGGGTGCCCACCACCTGGATGAAGCTCTGGATCACCATCGCAAAGCTGTTGTTCAGCGCGTCGGCGATGGTGTCCACGTCGTTGGTGAAATAGCTCATCACGTCGCCGTGGCGGCGGGTGTCGAAAAAGCGCAGGGGGAGCGTCTGCAGATGGGCGAACAGGTCGCGCCGGATGTCGAACAGGACCTTCTGCGCCGCCTTCACCATCGTCTGGGTGTAGCCCAGCGAGGCCAGCGCGCCGGCCAGATAGATGCAGGCGGTGACCGCAACCCCCTTCACCAGCGCCGGGATGCCGCCGGCGGCCAGCCCGTTGACCACCGGGCGGATCATGTAGGTGCCCAGCAGGTTGGCCGTCGCGCTGATGGTCACCAGCACCGCCACCGCCAGCAGCAGGTATTTGTGCCGCCCCATGTAGGAGAGCAGGGTGCGCACCGTATAGCCCAGGTTCTTCGGTTTTTTACCGCTGATCTGCCGTGCCATCCGCACTCCCTCCCTTCGTCTGCGAGGCGTAGATCTCCTGATAGATGGGGTCGGACGCCAGCAGCTGGCTGTGCGTGCCCGCCGCGTGGATGCGCCCGTCCTCCAGGATCACGATGAGATCGGCATGCATCACCGAGGTGACGCGCTGCGCAATGATGATCTTGGTCACCCCCGAGAGCGCCGCCAGCGCTGTGCGGATTTTTGCCTCGGTGGCGGTGTCCACCGCGCTGGTGGAGTCGTCGAAGATGAGGATCTTCGGCTTTTTCAGCAGCGCCCGCGCGATGCACAGCCGCTGTTTCTGCCCGCCGGACACATTCACGCCGCCCTGCCCCAGATCGGCGTCCAGGCCGCCCGGCATCCGCTGGAGGAATTCGTCGGCACAGGCGGCGCGGCAGGCCTCCCAGATGGATTCGTCATCGGCGTTTTTGTCGCCCCACTGCAAATTTTCCCGCACCGTGCCGGAAAACAGCACGTTCTTCTGCAGCACGATGCCCACCGCGTCGCGCAAGATGGCCAGGTCGTACCGGCGCACGTCGCGGCCGCCCACCTTCACGGTGCCCTCGGTGGCGTCGTACAGGCGGGGGATCAGCTGCACCAGCGTGGTCTTGGCCGAACCGGTGCCGCCCAGGATGCCCACCGTCTGCCCGGCGGCGATGTGCAGGTCCACACCGGCCAGCGCATATTCGCGGGCGTCGGCGTGGTATTTGAAGGAGACATTCTCAAAATCCACGCTGCCGTCGGCCACCGTTTCCACTGCGCCGGCGGGGGAGGTGAGGGCGGGGGTCTCGTCCAGCACCTCGGCCACCCGGTGTGCGCTGGCCAGCGCGCGGGTGAGCAGCAGGAACACGTTCGAGATCATCATGAACGAGTTCATCACCTGTAAGACATAGCTGAGGAAGCCGGTCAGCTCGCCCACCTGCAGCCGGTTTTGCAGGATCATCCCGCCGCCGAACCACAGGATCAGCACCACCGCGGTGTACATCGTGAACTGGAAGGCGGGCAGGTTCAGCACCGCGAAGTGGAAGGTGCGCTGGCTGGTCTCCATCAGCTCGGTGTTCACCCGGTCGAACTGTGTTTCCTCGTACTCGCCGCGCACAAAGGCCTTCACCGCGCGGATGGCGGTGAGGCTCTCCTGCACCACATTGTTCAGCCCGTCCACGGCGGCCTGCAGGCGGCTGTACATCGGCGCCACCTTGCGCACCACCAGGAACAGGGTGCAGGCCAGCACCGGGGCGCACACCACAAACACCAGCGCCAGCCGGGCGTTCATCCAGAAGGACAGCCCCAGCCCCATCACCAGCATCACCGGGCTGCGCACCAGCGGACGCAGCCCGCCGTTGATGGCGTTCTGCAGCACGGTGACGTCGGTGGTCATGCGGGTGACCAGCGAGGAGCTTTCAAACCGGTCGAGGTTGGAAAAGGCGAACTGCTGCACCTTTTCATACTGCGCCTCGCGGATGCGCGCGCCCCATCCGTAGGCGGCCCGGGCGGCAAACCGCGCGTACAGCAGGCCGGTGACCAGCGCCAGCACCGCGCAGACGCCCATCTGCACACCTTTATATAGAATGTAATTGAGGTCGCGGTTCTGCACGCCCACGTCGATGAGGTCGGCCATGAACAGCGGGATCACCAGCTCGAACACCGTCTCCACCAGCACCAGCAGCGCGCCGATGAACATGTCCCGCCGGTACGGCCCCAGATAGGACATAAGACGTCTGAATTCCTTCATTTCCTTCTCCCTTCCGGCAGACGCTGCCATTCTTGAAAATTCAACTGTTGATATATCAATTATATGCGATTTGCCGGAGGTGTCAAGCGCGGAACAGCACGGAGGACCTGCCGTCCAGGCACGCTTTTCCGGCGCCGGCATATGCTGGGGTATATCAACCTGTCAAGAGTGGAGTGAAGATACCGTGAAAGAATGGAAGCCGTTCAACTATGCATCCTGCGCCTGGGGGGCGGGATGCTGCCCCTGCTGCGGCTCGCAGGGGGAACCTGGCCCGCCCGGCCCACAGGGGCCGCAGGGAGAGCCGGGGCCGCAAGGCCCGCAAGGGGAGCCGGGCCCGCCCGGCCCACAGGGAGAGCCCGGCCCGCAAGGGGAGCCGGGGAAAGCTGCAAAGGATATTTTTGCCTCTTTTTTCATTTATGAGATCCGGTTTGAAAACGGCAAGGCCATCCCGCTGTTCACCGGAACCACAGACACCACCGGCAACATCACGCTGGCGGACAACACCCGCATCGAGCTGACGCCGGGATACTATTTCATCTCCTACAGTGTGTCGGCGGTGCTGGACACGCCGGGGTATATGCAGATAACCCCCTCCTACAACGGCGCCGCACATCTGGAGTACGGCGTGTATTTCAAAACGGGCGCCGCCTCCTCCAGCGCGTGCGGCGCAAGCTCGCTGATTCTGTATGCGCCGTTTTCCACCAGCTTCACGCTGGTCTACAACAGCAACGCGGCCAACCGCTTCGGCGCGGTCACCATCGCCGTCATCAAGCTGACAAAGGAAGCATAAACGCAAAAACCGGAGTTCGTCGGGAACTCCGGCTCGATCAAAAAGTGTTTGGACAAAGGTTTGTGCATGTTGAACCTTCCCCCCCAGGGGGAAGCCTTTGGCCGGAAGCCTGCCGGCAATCGCAGACGCCCCGCCGGGATTTCCCGGCGGGGCGCTCTTTGCAAAGGGATCATTCGGGCGCCTTCATGCTCTCCACCATGCTGATATGGCGTATGGTGCGGCGCATCAGCAGGGTCACCAGCACGGTGAACAGCATCGTCAGGCCAAAGCTGTACAGATAGCTGCTGGGGTCCACCTGGCGGATGAACATCATCTGCTCCACCTCCACCGTGCGGATCACGAAGTTGTGCAGCGGCACGCCCAGCACAAGGCCCACAAGGCCGCCCAGCACCGACAGCAGGTCGATCTCGCGGAAGATATACCGCGACACCTCCCGCTCGTAGAAGCCCAGCACCTTGATGGTGGCCAGCTCCTTCTTGCGTTCGCCGATGTTGATGTTGATGAGGTTGTACAGCACCACCACCGCCAGCAGCCCGGCGCAGAGGATGATGACGATGACCACATAGTTGATGTTGGACAGGGTGTCGCTGAACACGCGGGAGCTGTCCTCCGAGAAGCTGGCCGCCTGTACGTCGGGGCTTTCCAGCAGGGTGGTGCTCATCTCGCTGCGCTCCTCGGCGCTTTCGCACAGGCTCCTGGCGAACACCGTGTTCCAGGCCGGTTCTGCGCCGGTGAGCTGCTGCCACAGCTCCGCCGGCATATACAGGCAGCCGCCCAGATAGTTCTCGGTGACGCCGGTGACGGCAACCGTGTATTCGCCGCTGTCGGTGCGCAGGGTCAGGCTGCCGCCCGCCGACACGCCCAGCAGCTCGGCGGCCTTTTCGGTGAGGATGGCCCCCTCCGGCTGCAGCGCCAGCTCGTCGTGCCCGCGGCGGGTGCGCAGGGTGACGTATTCGCCAAACTGCCCGCTGTCGGCGGGCACCGTCAGGGTGACGCTCTGCTCGCCCTCGTCGGTGACCAGCGTCACGTTCTCCTGGTAGAGCTGCATCCAGTCCTCGATCCTGTCGCCGTTCAGGGTGTCGGCGATGCCGCGGCGGCCGTCCACGCCCTCTGGCCCGCTCATGGTCACCGAGAGGTCGTAGTGCCACAGTTCTTTATACTGGGTGTCCATCAGGTCCATCACCGAGTCCTGGATGCCGAAGCCCACCAGCAGCAGCGCCGTGCAGCCCGCGATGCCGGTGACCGTCATCACCAGCCGCTTTTTGTAGCGGAACAGGTTGCGCGCGGTGACCTTGTGGGTGAACTTCATCCGCCGCCAGACCGGGCGGATATACTCCAGGAAGATGCGCTTGCCCGCCTGCGGCGCACGCGCCACCATCAGGGCGGCCGGCTTTTCGTGCAGGGTGCTGTGGCAGGCGTTCACGGTGGCCGCGCCGGTGCAGAGGGTGGCCGCCGCCACCGCGCCCAGCGCCAGCGGCCAGTTGAACAGCAGCGGGAAGTCGGGCAGGGAGTACATGATGGAATAGGCGTACCATATCACGCTGGGGAAGAAGGTGAAGCCGATCAGCAGCCCCGCCGCACTGCCCAGCAAAGTGGCCGACAGCGCATAGAGCAGGTATTTGGCGGTGATGGCCATTTCGGAATAGCCCAGCGCCTTCAGCGTGCCGATCTGGGTGCGGTTCTCGTCCACCATGCGGGTCATCGTGGTCAGCGCCACCAGCGCCGCCACCAGGAAGAAAAACACCGGGAACACCCGCGCGATCGACGCCAGCTTGTCGGCGTTGCTCTCAAAGGTCACCACGCTGGTGGTGCTGTCGCGGTCGAGCACATACCACTGGCAGCTGTTGATCTTGTCGATCTCGCGCTGGGCGTCGTCCAGGCGGTCGGCCGCTTCGTTCAGCTGCTTTTCGGCGTCGGCCTTCTGCCTGTCGTATTCGGCCTGGCCTTCCTCCAGCTCGGCCTTGCCCTCGTCCAGCTCGGCCTGGGCGGCGTCCAGCTGGGCGCGGGAATCGTCCAGCTTCTGCTGGGCGGACTCAAACTCCACCTGCGCCTGCAGCGGCGCCAGCGACAGCTGCTCCTCGCCGTCCCGGATGGCCAGCTCGGCCTCCTCCAGCACCGCGCGCTGCTTTTCGATCTCCCTGCGGCCTTCCTCCAGCTTGGCGGGCGCTTCTGCGATCAGGTCGGCGTACTGCTCCAGCAGCTTTTCGGCCTCCTCCAGCTGTTTTTCCTGCTCGGCCACCGTCGTCTCGGCCTCGCTCACCAGCTGGGTGTATTCGTCGATGGAGGCGACGGTCTGGTCGTAGAGCGAGTGGGCCGACGAGGCCGCGCTCTCGGCCAGCTCCAGCTGCCGGGCAGCGGCGTCCCGCTCGGCAGCGGCGGCGTCCACCCGGCTCTGCGCGGCCTGATAGGCGGCGTTGTCGGCGCGGATCTGGGCAAGGCGCGCGGCGTCCATGTCGGCCGGCGGATCGGCCAGCAGCTCGTCGATGCTGCCGTACTCGGGATATTCCGCCAGCACCGCGTCCAGGCCCGCTTTCAGTGCAAGCCCCGCCTGTACGTCGGGGTCGGCCAGCACCTGGTCGTAGCTGCTCTGGGCGGCTTCGCTGCGCAGGCGCGCCGCTTCGGCGGCGTCATCGGCGGCTTCCACCGCCTGCTGCAGCCGCGGCAGCGACTCCTGTGCCGCCGCCAGCGCCTGTTTGGCCAGCTCCAGGCCCGCCTTGGCCTGCTCCAGCTGTTGGCGTCCTTCCTCCACCTGTTGCTGGGCCGCCACCGCCTGGTCGTACTGCTTCTGGTAGCTGTCCAGCTGCTTTTCGGCGGCCTCCAGCTGCCGCTTTCCGCTCGACAGCTGCCGCCGTGCGTCCGACAGCTGCTTCTGCTTGTCGGACAGCATCTGCGACAGCTCCCGTTTGCTCTCGGCCAGCTCCTCGGCGCCGGCCTGCCACTGGGCTTCGCCGTCGTCGATCTCCGCCTGTCCGCTCTCGATCTCGGCGCGGGCGGACGCCAGCTTTGCCTCGGCGTCGGCCAGCTTTGCCTCGGCCTCGGCCTTCTGGCTCTCGTATTCCGCGCGGGCGTCGTCCAGCTCGGCCTGGGCGTCGTCCACCACCTGTTCGCGCCGCACCTCGCTGCGCACCTCGCCCAGCTCCTCCAGGCGCTCGGTCACCGGGTCGATGACCGCCTGGTATTCGTCGGAATAGGTGTCCAGCGCGGCCGCCCCCTCCACCGTCAGGTAGATGGTGGAGTAGATGTCGGTGTCAAAGGCGCTCTCGGGCAGATAGGCCAGCAGGTCGGCCTTGCCGTCGCCCACCGTCACCGTCTCGTCGTCGGCCGAGAAGTTGGTGGGAGTGCGCACGATGCCCACCACCGTGAAGCTGTCGGCCGCAAGGGAGAGGTCCTCCTGTCCCTCGTCCACCGTCAGCACATCGCCCACCTGCACCGTGGACCCCATCTCCATCGCGTGCACCACGCACTCGTCGTCCGCCTGCGGCATCCGGCCTTCCAGCAGCTGCAACTGGTTGAGCGAAGGCTCCTGCGGCATCGACTCCATCCGCACCGCCAGCACGTCGCCCTTTTCGTCCTCCAGCAGGCAGTCGGCGCTGTAGACGGCCATCACCTCCTGCACGCCCTCGATGGCGGCGATCTCCTCCAGGTCGTCGTCGGTGAGGCCGAGGGTGGAGATCACCCGGACGTCCATCAGATTGCTCTCGTCGTAGTAGCGGTCGCCGGCGGCGCGCATGTCGGGCGCGGTCTGCACCAGGCCCACCAGCAGCGACACGCCCAGCGCCACGATGGCAAAGATGGCCAGGAACCGGTTGCGGGTGCCGCGCACCTGGCGCAGGATATTTTTGCGATAGGTTTTGTTCATACCCTCGCCCCCCTGTTCACCATTCGATCTCTTCCACCGGCACCGGATGCCCGTTCACCTCGTTGGAGAGGATGCGCCCGCTGTTCACCCGGATGATGCGGTCGGCCATGGGGGTGATGGCGAGGTTGTGGGTGATGACGATGACGGTGCGGCCGGTGGTGCGGCAGGTGTTCTGCAGCAGCGCCAGCACCGCCTTGCCGGTCTTGTAGTCCAGCGCGCCGGTGGGCTCGTCGCACAGCAGGATCTTGGGGTTCTTGGCCAGTGCGCGCGCGATCGACACGCGCTGCTGCTCGCCGCCCGACAGCTGCGCCGGGAAGTTGTTCAGCCGGTGCTCCAGCCCCACCTGACACAGCACCTCGCGCGCGTCCAGCGGCTGGCGGCAGATCTCGCTGGCCAGCTCCACGTTCTCCAGCGCCGTGAGGTTCTGCACCAGGTTGTAGAACTGGAACACGAACCCCACCTCATACCGGCGGTAGGTGGTGAGCTGCTTGGCGTTGTAGCCGCTGACGGTCTGGCCGTCCAGCGTGACGGTGCCCTCGTCGCAGGTGTCCATGCCGCCCAGGATGTTCAGCAGGGTGGTCTTGCCCGCGCCGGACGGCCCCACGATCACGCAGAACTCGCCCTTTTCTATATAAAAGCTCATATGGTCGGCGGCGGCGATGCGCTCGTCCCCGGTCTGGTAGTATTTGCACACGTTCTCAAACTCGACAAAATGCCCGGCCATAGCGGTGTCACGTTCCTTTCACATCAACATACTGCCCGTTACTGAACAGAGTGTTGATTATTCTCCCTGCCTATATTATAATCATTTTAGAAAGGGCTTTGCAACCGACAGGATGTGCAAAAGCTGTGTACAAATGAACACTTTCCAGGCCGGCTGTTGAAAAAGAGGGCCTTTGAATTGTAAACTTTTTGTTGCGCCGAGAGGAGGGCGAGCCGTATGCCGCAGGAAACCGACCGCCGCGCACGCCGCACCCGCCAGACACTGCGCCGGGGGCTGATCCGCCTGCTGGCCCAAAAGCCGGTGGAGCAGATCAGCGTGCGGGAACTGACCGAGCTGTGCGATTTGAACCGCGGCACCTTTTACCTGCACTATTCCAGCGTTCCCCAGCTGCTGGAAGAGATGGAGCAGGAGGTGCTGGACGAGATGGACCAGGTGCTGGACGACATGGAGCCGCCGGGCGTATCCCCGATGAAAAGCGCGCTGACACGCGCCTTTGCCTTTCTGTCCGAGCGGGCGGATTTTTGCAGCGTGATGCTGCGGCAGGGCGGGAACCGCCCGTTCATCCTGCGGGTGCAGCAGGTGGTGCGGGCGCGGTGCCTGCCCCAGTGGATGCAGGTGGCCGGCGGCAGCAGCGTGCAGCTGGAGTATTACCTGTCCTTCGTGCTGGCGGGCAGCATCGGCATCATCGAGCGCTGGGTGGAGGGCGGCCTGCGCGAAAGCCCCGCCCAGATGGCGGCGCTGCTGGAGCAGTTCGTACTGCAGGGCGCGGCGGGATTGCTCCCCCCTGTGCGGCGGTGAGCGGGCGGGCTTGGGGATGCCGCCGGCCCGCACAGGCCCCCGTGAAAACACGGGTTTCCCGGCAGGCTCTGTGCAGACGGCACAGACTCGACCTCATCCGCCCTCTTCGAGGGCACCTTCCCCTGCCAGGGGAAGGCATTCGGTCCGCCCCCTGCAAAAACACAATTTCGGCAAACAAAAGGCGCCCCGCCGGGAAATTCCCGGCGGGGCGCTGGTTTTGGGATGTGCTTATTCCTCGTTCTCGCTGTCCAGATCGGAGCTGTGGACGTGGTTCTTCATATACTCCTCAAAGCTGGCGTACTTCACAGCCGGCGCTTTGCGGGTGATCAGCAGCAGACCGGCGTCCTCGTCCTCCTCGGCGCGGGGCGGCACGGTGGGGCGTCCCGCCGTGCGGGCGGGGCGCTGGTTCTGGCGGGAACGCTCGGGGCGGGCCGGGCGCTCGCTGCGCTCGGGGCGGCCGCCGCGGGCGGGGGCCTTCTGGTTCTGGCGGGGCTGCTGGTTCTTTTCGCGTGCGGGACGGGCGGTTTCCGCCGGTGCGGGCGCGGCCGGTGCGGCCGACCCGGGCTTCTTGCCGCGGCGGCGACGGCGGCGCGGGGCGCTGCCGGTGGCCTTGGTTTCTTCCATATCGGTTACCTCATTTCGTTTTGGTGGTGGGGCAGGCTGCACGGGGGCAGCGGGCGCAGGGGCGTCCTGCGCCGGGAAAGGATGATCTTCGCACACGGGAATGCATCGCCGGATCAGCTTTTCGATGTCGGCCAGCTGGCCGCGCTCGTCGGCACAGCAGAAGCTCACCGCCTCGCCTGCGGCGCCCGCGCGGCCGGTGCGGCCGATGCGGTGCACATAGGTCTCCGGCTCGTTCGGCAAATCGAAGTTCACCACCAGGTCCAGCCCGGTGATGTCGATGCCGCGGGCGGCGATGTCGGTGGCCACCAGCACGCCGATCTTGCCCGCCTTGAAATCACCCAGCGCGCGCTGGCGGGCGTTCTGGCTCTTGTCGCCGTGGATGGCGGCGGCGGGGAATCCGTCTTTGGTCAGGTTGCGGGCCACCCGGTCGGCGCCGTGCTTGGTGCGGGTGAAAACCAGCGTGCTGTACGGACGGCGCTCTTTCAGAAGCCAGGCCAGCAGCGCCCGCTTGGAGGGCTTGTCGGTGTGGTACAGCTGCTGGCGGATGGCCTCCACCGTGGTGGACGGCGGGTCCACCTTCACCACCGCCGGGTCTTTCAGCATCCCGGCCGCCAGCTGTTCGATGGCCGGCGGCATGGTGGCGCTGAACAGAAGGGTCTGCCGCTGTGCGGGCAGCTGGGACAGCACCCGGCGCACGTCGTGGATGAAGCCCATGTCCAGCATCCGGTCGGCCTCGTCCA
>DGYMR06203__coassemble_1947_pt1 | contig 11301 bp, 6 predicted proteins | sample DGYMR06203__metabat2_high_PE_003 | metagenome-assembled genome bin DGYMR06203
AGAAGTTTTTCTCCGACGATGCACAGGCACAGGTCACGGTCACGGTAGAGAAAGACCGCCAGACAGTGGAGATCACCGTGCGTGACAAGGGTGTGGCGATCAGGGCCGAGCGAGCCGCTGTGCGCATGGAAGACGCGCTGGATTCCGCGATGGACCTGCTGAGCCGCCGGATCGTGAAAAACCGCAAACGCCTTGACGATAAATTCTCCCGCCCGGCTTTCACCGAGCCGTATGAAGAACCCGCAGACGAAGATCCGTACGCCGTCATCCGCGAGAAGCATTTCCATGTGAAACCCTGCAGTGTGGAGGAAGCCATCCTGCAGATGAATTTGCTGGGCCACAGCTTCTTTGTCTTCCGCGACGAGGAGACCGATTCCATCCAGGTCGTCTATCGCCGCAGCGACGACACCTACGGCCTGCTGGTCCCTGAACGCTGATATTTTCTCAATCCCTCTTTTTAACCCCCTCTTTCCCCTCGAAAGGCGGTCCGCACCTCTGCGGGCCGCTTTTCCTTTTCTGGCGTACAAAAAAGCGGCGGCACAAAAATGAAAACAGGGGTAGAAATCCGGGCCAAAACATAGTACAATAAACTGTCAGAACATTCTATCCGTGCATTGCAGAAAGGGAAATACTGTGAACTATACATTTGTCGCCCCCTGTTATTTTGGTACCGAGTCCACCGCAGCGTTTGAAGTGCGCCGTCTGAACGCCGAGAACGTGCAGGTCAGCGACGGCCGCATCCGGTTTGAAGGCCCCGCAGACCTGATCGCGCGCGCCAACCTGAACCTGCGCTGTGCCGAGCGCGTGCTGCTGCTGCTGGCCAGCTACAAGGCCACCACCTTCGACGAGCTGTTCGACGGCGTCTATGCCATTCCCTGGGAAGAGCTGATCCCCGCGGACGGCGCGTTCCCGGTGAAGGGTTCCTCGCTGTCCAGCAAGCTGTCGAGCGTGCCCGCCTGCCAGAGCATCGTGAAAAAGGCGATCGTAAAGCGCCTGCAGAAAGGGCACCGCGTGCTTACGCTGCCGGAGACGGGAAGCCAGTACCAGGTGCGTGTGGCGCTGCGCAAGGATCTGGCCGAGATCTATCTGGACACCTCCGGCGACGGACTGCACAAGCGCGGATACCGCCGCAATTCCAACGCCGCGCCGCTGAAGGAGACGCTGGCCGCCGCGATGGCAGATCTGGGACGTGTCCGCCGCGACAGCGTTGTATACGATCCGTTCAGCGGCAGCGGCACGCTGGTGATCGAGGCGGCCCAAAAAGCGCTGAATATCGCGCCGGGCCTGCGCCGCCGGTTTGCAGCCGAGAAATACGCCTTTGTGCCGGCCGAGTGCTGGCAGCGCGCCCGTGCCGAGGCGCTGGAAGCCATCCGCCGGGATGCTGCTTTTGAAGGCGTGGGCACCGACATCGACCCTGCCGCTGTGGCGCTGGCCACAAACAACGCGCGTCTGGCGGGCGTGGCCGACCGCTGCCGCTTTGCGGTGGCGGACGTCCGGGACTTTGCGCCGCCCTCCGAAGCGATCGTCCTGACCAATCCTCCTTACGGCGAGCGGATGGGAGATCTGGCCGGGGCTGCCGCGCTGGAAAAAACGCTTGGCAGCTGCCTGAAGCAGCATCCGGTCTCGGGCGCCTATATCATCACCGCCGACGCCGAATTCGAGCACCATTTTGGCCGCAAAGCCAATCGTCGGCGCAAGCTGTATAACGGCATGATCCCGTGTCAGGTATATATGTATTATTGAGATCGAATCCCGTACCAGAAGGAGGAGAATGGAATGGAACGATTCTGTGCAACCTGCGGCACACGGCTGGAGCCGCCCGCCGAAAGCTGCCCCTGCTGCGGCCGTCAGATCGACTGGGATGCCGCCAGCCAGCCGCTTTCTTTTGTAAAGCAGGAGAGTGTCCCCGCCGCGCAGGCGGATGCGGACGCCGGTGCCGAAGGATCTCTGGAAGAACTGGAAGAAAAGGACACCGTATGCGGCCAGCCCGGCGAAGCAGAGCCGGAGCCGGACGCTTCCAAGGCTGATGCGCAGGAGGAACTCTCTGCGGATGTGGACGCGCCCTGTGATCTGCAGCTGGAATACCTGTCGCAGGAGCCCGCTCCCGCGCCGCTGGAATTCAGCGATGCGGTGGTGATGTGCATATATGCGATGGTGCCGCTGGCAGGATTGATCCTGCTCACCCTGGTGATGCTGTTCAGCGACGAGGAGGACCGAAACCGCCGAACACTGGCCAAAGCGCTGCTGGTGGCGCATTTGGGCCTGATGCTGCTGCTGGTGGTTGGATGGTTCGCGCTTCGCCCGCTGGTCGCGTCGTATATGATGAGCGGATACGGGATGCTCGGCTGACAAACAGCCCGCACAAATAAAAAACAAGCCGGCACGTTCGCAGCGTGCCGGCTTGTTTTATCGGTTGGACGTGTCGGATTGGGTCAGAAGTGCAAAGCGGTCCAGGATCTGGGGATGTTCCAGCTCGATCACCCGTCCGGACAGCCCGTGCAGCGTGTTGGCTTCGGGGATCTGCCCAAAGGTCAGCCGCACGGCGCACAGCTGTTGGGTCTGCATGCCGGTCCTCTGGTTCATGCGGCGGCTGCCGTACTTCACGTCGCCCAGCACCGGCGCCCCCAGGTCGGCCAGATGCGCGCGGATCTGGTGCGTGCGCCCGGTGATCAGCCCGATGCGGCACAGGGCGAAAGGTCCGTGCGCCTTCTCCACCGCCACCTCGGTAATGATCTCCTTGAAGCCGTCGGCCGGGGCGTGGCGGATCTCCACCTTGTTGTTCTTCTCGGCGTGGCGCAGCCAGGCGGTGTGGCGTCCTTTGGGCGGGATGCCGCAGGTGATGGTGAGGTATTCCTTGCGCACCATGTCCTCCCGGATGATGGTGTTCATATCCCGCAGCGCCGCGTAGTTTTTGGCCGCGATCACCAGTCCTTCGGTGCCGCGGTCCAGACGGTTGCAGATGGCGGGGGAGAAGGTGTGTTCGGCGTCGGGGTCGTATTCTCCTTTTTCCTGCAGATAGGCGCAGAACTGCTCCACCAGGCTCAGGTCGCCGGTGCGGTCGGAGTGGCACAGCCGGTGCGCGGGCTTGTAGAGCACCGCAATGTTCCCGTCCTCATACACCACTTGCGGCGGCGGCAGGCGGCGCGCCGGGGCGGGAGAGGGGGCGGCGGCAAAAAATTCGTCGTTGATATACAGCTGCACCACATCCCCCTCGCACAGGCGGGTTTCGGGCGCGGCTTTTTTTCCGTTCACCTTGATGCGCTTGTTGCGGAAGCTCTTGTACAGCAGCGAGGTCGGCAGGTTGATGGTCACGTTCTGCACAAAGCGGGACAGGCGCACGCCCTCCTCGTTTTTTCCGGCGGTAAATTCCTTCATGGGTCTGGTTCTCCCTCTTTTCATTCTGTTGGGTTTAGTATATAATAAAACCAGTTGTGCGTAAAGAGCAAAATAGACAGGAGGCGACCGGATGGCACAAACAAAGCATCCGCACGAAGGCCACAGGGAACGGATGTATCAGCGCTTTTTGCGGGAAGGTCTGGATTCGTTCGAGGAACACCAGGCGCTGGAGCTGCTGCTGTTCTTTGCAAAGCCGCGCTGCGACACCAACGAGCTGGCGCATGCGCTGATCGAGCGGTTCGGCAGTCTGCACCAGGTGCTGGACGCGCCGCTGGAGGAACTGATGCAGGTGAAAGGCGTGGGCCGTTCCTGCGCGGTGCTCTGCAAGCTGATTCCGCAGATGGGACGCTATTACTACATCAGCCGCAACCGTGATTTTGTGCAGATCAACAGCGGAGCCGACGCGGTGGCCTATTTCCTGCCCCGTTTCTACGGCATGACGGTGGAATGTTTCATGGTTGCGTTCCTGGACGACAAGCACAAGGTGCTGCGCTGCACCACGATGGCCGAAGGCGTGATCAATGCGGTGGCGGTTTCCAGCAGCAAGATCGCAGCCGAAGCCATCAGCGCGGGAGCAACCAACGTCATCCTCGCCCACAACCATCCGGGCGGGATCGCGCTGCCCAGTGCAAAGGACCGCTGGATGACGAACCAGATCGCACAGGCGCTGGCTGTGCTGAACATCGCGGTGAGCGACCATGTCATCATCTGCGAAGACGACGGCATCTCCTTTGCGGAAAGCGGCTTTCTGCTCGGTCCGGAGGACCCGGTCGCCTTCCCGTCCGCCGCCAGCGACATCAACGGAAAACTGTAAGAGAGGAACGCCAACCTATGAACACACAATCGCTGCAAAAACGCCGCCCCGATTTTTGGAAACTGCTGGGGATCGGCGTGCTGGGGCTGTTTGTGCTGCGCCTGCTCACAGCCGCGGCCACACCCGGTTATCTGTACGACCAGAACACCTTCACCGCCTGGGCTCTGCGCATGGCGCAGACGCCGGCCAGCGAATTTTACGCCGAGGGCTATTTTGCCGACTACCCGCCGGGCTACCTGTGGGTGCTCAAGCTGGTGGGCGAGGCGATGCTGGCCCTGGGAGCGCAGAGCGGCACCGCATTGGCGCGCGTATTGCTGGCGCTGCCGGTGATCCTGGGCGAGTGCGGCTTGATGGCGGCAATCGCGGTGCTGGGCCGCAAAGCGGGCGGCGACCGCGCCGGGCTGCTGTTCGGCCTGTGTGTGGCGCTGAACCTGTCGCTGTGGTTTGATACCGGTGTCTGGAAACAGGTGGATGCGCTCTTCTCGCTGGGGCTGGTGCTGTGCTTCTGGCTGCTGATCCAGAAACGCTGGCTGCCCGGCGCGCTTGCTTACGGCCTCACATTGGCCATCAAGCCGCAGGCGCTGATTGCGGGCCCCGTGCTGGCGCTTGCGTTCCTGCTGCCGCTGCTGCAGAGGGAGGGCCGCCTGCGCCAGATCGGGCGCACCGTGCTGGGCGCGGTGGTGGCCGTGCTGGCGGTGTATCTTCCGGCCGTGCCGTTCTGGGGCTGGAAGGAGAGCCTGCCCAATCTTGTTGAAAAATACACGTCCACCAGCAGGGGATATCCCTATGCGGTGGTGAACGCGGGCAACCTGTTTGCCGCGCTGGGCGCCAACTGGGCCGACGAAAACGCGCGCTTCCTCTTCCTCAGCTGGAAGCAGTGGGGCACGCTGTTCCTTGTGATCTTCACCGCCGCCACCATTGCGGTTGCGGTGCTGTCGGCCCGCAGGGGGCGCTTCTGCCCGATGATCCTGGCCGGTTTCTACACCACCGGCGTCTTTGTGCTGGCCCATTCGATGCATGAGCGCTATCTGGTGTTCGGCATGGTGCTGGTGCTGGCTGCGGCCGCGCTGCACAACAGCCGGAGCCTGCTGTACATCGCGGGAGGCCTCACCGTCACCAGCCTGCTGAACCAGATGCTGGTGTATTTCACGGTGGAGACCGAAGCGCAGTTCCTGATGGACGGCGTGGCCGGCTTCGCTCTGCAGCTGCTGGGCCTTGCAAACGTGGCGCTGTTTGTCCCGCTTGTTCTGGTGACCCTGTGGAAGCTGCTGGAACTGTCCGCCCTTTCCTTCGTTGCAAAGTGGGACGGTTCGGCGGAAGAAAAACTGGCCGCTCCCATCACCAGCTGGGCCAAAGCGGCCAGGCGTCCGCTGCCCGAACAGACGGTCCGAACCCTGCGCCAGCCGCCGGTCAGCCGCAAAGAGGTGATCGGCCTGTGCGCCGGCACGCTGGCGGCGGCGGTGCTCGCTTTCACCTATCTGGGCAGCACCAGCGCGCCGGAAAGCGGCCTTCTGGTGCCGCAGAACGAGACCCTGTCTGTGGCCATCGAAGCCGAGGAAGGCTCTGCCGAGCTGTGGGTGTATCCCGGCATCCCCCAGAACGGCGGCATCAAGCTGCTGGACGAGAGCGGCGCGGTGGCGGCCGAGCTGTCCACCGACTATCTCAGCTGCTTCAAGTGGCAGACGCTGGACATCCCCGCCGGCGGCCGGTATACACTGGAGATCAGCGGTGCGCAGCTGATGGAGATCGCGTTCCGGGATGCGAATGGAACGCTTTTGTCGGCCAGCTGTGACCAGCCCGCCCTCCTGGACGAACAGGACGCTGTGCCGGACACGATCAGCCAGCTGAACGGGATGTACTTCGACGAAATCTACCACGCCCGCACGGCCTACGAGATGCTGCACGAGATGCCGGTCTACGAGACCACCCATCCGCCGCTGGGCAAAGACCTGATCATGCTGGGCATCGCCATCTTTGGCATGAATGCCTTTGGCTGGCGCTTTGCCGGCGCGCTGTGCGGCGTGCTGATGATCCCGGCGGTTTATCTGCTGGTGCGCCGGTTGTCTGCGCGCCGCTGGCCCGCCGCCTTTGCGGCCGCGATCGTGGGCCTCGACTTCATGCGCTTTGGCCAGAGCCGCATGGCCACCATCGACAGCTTCGTGGTTTTGTTTATCCTGTGGTCCGGCTTCTTCATGGTGTGGTACTGCCAGAGCGTGCTGGAAAAAGGCGTGGACGCCTCGCTGCTGCCGATGGCGCTGGGCGGCGTGTTCTTCGGTTTGGGCGCTGCGGCCAAATGGACCGGCATCTATGCCGGCGCCGGGCTGGCTGTCCTCTATTTCGCGGTGCTGTATCTGCGCTGGAAACAGAAAAGGCCGGGCTTTGCCCATGAACTGCGGATGGCCATTGCGGGCGGCGTGCTGTTCTATGTGATGGTGCCGCTGGTGATTTATCTGCTGAGCTATCTGCCATACTGGTGGAGGGACCCTTCCTTCTCCATCTCCGACTGGTGGAACTGCCAGACAGCCATGTACCGCTACCACAGCACCCTGCAGTCCACCCATACCTTCCAGTCGATGTGGTTCACCTGGCCGCTGGATTGGCGCCCGGTGTGGTACTACTACAGCAGTGCGGGCGACAAATACGCCAGCATCTCCGGCATGGCCGGCCCGGTGCTGGCCTGGTGCGGCACAGTTGCCGTGGTCTACACCATCGTGCAGGCGGTGCGCCGCAAGACCACGATGGCCCAGAACATGGCGCTGGTGCTGTACCTCACGCAGCTGCTGCCCTGGGTGGCGGTCACCCGCTGCACCTTCATCTACCACTATTTTGCCAGCCTGATGTTCTCGGCGGTGCTGCTTGCCCTGATGCTGCAGCAGCTGGCAGCCAAGCATCCGCGCGGCGTCAAGCGGGCCTGCATCGGCATGGCGGCGGTGTCGGCGGTGCTGCTGGTGTGGTTCTATCCCGCGCTCACCGGCCTGCCGGTCAGCCGGTCCTACGCCGAGAGCACGATGTGGCTGCCCAGCTGGGACCTCTATCCGTTCTAAAAAAAGCAAGCGGAAACTTTGTAAATATAGTTGTTAAGGCTTGCGCGATGTGATATAATAAGTTGTGACAAAACCAAGGCTGCGGATGTCGTCTGTGCTCCGCAGCCGCCCTTTTCTATGCAAGGAGGTGCCCCGTTTGGAGCAGCAGCCCGATCATTTCGTCCTCAAAGCTCCCTATCAGCCCACCGGCGACCAGCCGCAGGCCATCGACGCGCTGGTGAACGGCATTCTGGCCGGTGATAAGTGCCAGGCGCTGCTGGGCGTCACCGGCAGCGGCAAGACCTTCACGATGGCGAACGTCATCGCCCGGGTGAACCGCCCCACACTGGTGCTGGCCCACAACAAGACGCTGGCCGCCCAACTGTGCACCGAGTTCCGGGAATTTTTCCCCGACAACGCGGTGGAATATTTCGTCTCCTACTACGACTACTACCAGCCGGAGGCCTATATCCCCTCCACCGACACCTACATCGAAAAAGACAGCGCCATCAACGAGGAGATCGACCGCCTGCGCCACTCGGCCACGGCGGCCCTGTCGGAGCGGCGGGACGTCATCATCGTGGCCAGCGTGTCCTGCATCTACAGCCTGGGCGACCCCATCGACTACCGCAGCATGGTCATCAGCCTGCGCCAGGGCATGACGATGGAGCGCGAAGAGCTGATGCGCCGCCTGGTAGACCTGCAATATGAACGCAACGACGTGAATTTCACCCGCAACAAGTTCCGCGTGCGGGGCGATGTGGTGGAGATCAACCTGGCCTATGCCAGCGACCTTGCCATCCGGGTGGAGTTTTTCGGCGACGAGATCGACCGCATCAGCGAGGTGAACCCTCTCACCGGCGAGCGCAAGAACATGGTGCGCCATGTGGCCATCTTCCCGGCCAGCCACTACATCGTCTCGCCGGAAAAGATGCGGCAGGGCCTTGCGGTCATCCGGGACGAGATGGACGCCCAGGTGCGCCATTTCACCGAAAACGGCAAGCTCATCGAGGCACAGCGCATCGCCCAGCGCACCCAGTACGACATGGAGATGCTGGCCGAGGTGGGCATGTGCAAGGGCATCGAGAACTATTCGGCGGTGCTGTCCGGCCGCGCTCCCGGCAGCACGCCCACCACCCTGCTGGACTATTTCCCGGACGATTTCCTCCTGTTCGTGGACGAGAGCCACGTGATGCTGCCCCAGCTGCGCGCGATGTACGGCGGCGACTACGCCCGCAAAAAGACGCTGGTGGATTTCGGTTTCCGCCTGCCGTCCGCCTTCGACAACCGCCCGCTGAAGTTTGAGGAATTCGAGCGGAAGCTGAACCAGACCATCTTCGTCAGCGCCACCCCCGGCGAATACGAGCGGGAGCACGCCGTCCGCATTGCGGAGCAGGTGATCCGCCCCACCGGCCTGCTGGACCCGGTGATCCAGGTCCGCCCCATCGAGGGGCAGGTGGAGGACCTGCTGGGCGAGATCAACGCCCGCACCGCCCGCGGCGAGCGGGTGCTGGTGACCACTCTCACCAAAAAGATGGCCGAGGACCTCACCGACTTCCTCACCGACCACGCGGTCAAGGTGAAGTATATGCACCACGAGGTGGACACCTTTGAGCGGATGGAGATCATCCGGGATCTGCGCACCGGCGCGGTGGACGTGGTAGTGGGCATCAACCTGCTGCGCGAGGGCCTGGACCTGCCGGAGGTGAGCCTGGTGGCCATTCTGGACGCCGACAAGGAGGGCTTCCTGCGCAGCGAGACAAGCCTGATCCAGACCATCGGCCGCGCCGCCCGCAACGCGGACGGCATGGTCATCATGTACGCCGACACCGTCACCCCCAGCATGGAGCGCGCCATCAGCGAGACCGAACGCCGCCGCGCCATCCAGCAGGCCTACAACGAGGCGCACGGCATCGTGCCCAAAACTATCGTGAAGGACATCCGGGGCGAGATCGTCATCAGCGAGCGGGACGAGCGTCCCGGCCGACGCCGCATCTCCAAAGCCGAGCGCGAGCAGATGATCGAAAACCTCACCCGTCAGATGAAGCAGGCGGCCAAGATCCTCGACTTTGAGAACGCCGCCTTCCTGCGCGACCAGATCGACCGTCTGCGCCGGGGCGAAAACCCGATGGACAGCGAGGAGAACAAAGAAAAGGGACGGCGCGGGCGCAAGCAGCGCCTGCCGAAATAACAGGGGATACAGGAAAGGAAATACACAGTGAGCAACGACAAGATCATAATTCGCGGGGCGCGGGAGCACAACCTGAAAAATGTGGACCTCACCCTCCCGCGCGACAAACTCATCGTGATGACCGGCCTGTCCGGTTCGGGCAAATCCAGTCTTGCCTTCGACACCATCTACGCCGACGGGCAGCGCCGGTATATGGAAAGCCTGTCCAGCTACGCCCGGCAGTTTCTGGGCCAGATGGAAAAGCCGGACGTGGACGAGATCCAGGGCCTTTCGCCGGCCATCTCGATCGACCAGAAGACCACCAGCCGCAACCCCCGTTCCACCGTGGGCACCGTCACCGAGATCTACGACTATCTGCGCCTTTTATACGCCCGCATCGGCGTGCCGCACTGCCCGGTGTGCGGGCGGGAGATCAGCCAGCAGACGGTGGACCAGATGGTGGACAGCGTGCTGGAGCTGGAAGAGGGGACCCGGTTCCAGGTGCTGGCGCCGGTGGTGCGCGGCCGGAAGGGCACCCAGCAGAAGGAGCTGGAAGCCGCCCGCCGCGCCGGTTACGCCCGCGTGCGCATCGACGGCAACCTCTACGATCTCTCGGAGGAGATCGCGCTGGAAAAAAACAAAAAGCACACGGTGGAAATCGTGGTGGACCGCCTTGTGATCCGCGGCGACATCCACACCCGCCTGGCCGATTCGCTGGAGACCGCCATCGGTCTCACCGGCGGCCTTGTGGTGATCGATGTGATCGGCGGCGAGGAGATGCAGTTCAGCCAGAGCTACGCCTGCCCGGAACACGGCACCTCCATCGAAGAACTGGCGCCGCGCATGTTCAGCTTCAACAACCCGTTCGGCGCCTGTCCCAAGTGTACGGGCCTGGGAACCTTCATGCGGGTAGACCCCGACCTCATCCTGCCCAACAGGGATCTGTCCATCCGCGAGGGCGCGGTGAAGGCCAGCGGCTGGTACTGGGCGGAGGGCTCGGTGAGCGAGAGCGTGTATCTTGCGCTGGGAGAAAAGTACGGTTTCACGCTGGACACCCCGCTGCGGGACTTCTCGCCCGAAGCGCTGGACGCCCTTCTGTACGGCACAAAGGGCGAGCGTCTGAAGCTGCATCGCACCAACGAATTCGGTTCCAGCGAGTATATGGCGGAGTTCGAGGGCATCGTGAACAACCTCGAGCGCCGTTTCCGCGACACGAACAGCGAGTGGATGAAAGAGGAGATCAGCCAGGTGATGGACGCGGTGGAATGCCCCGACTGCCACGGCGACCGCCTCAAGCCCACCAGCCTGGCCGTGACGGTGGGCGGCAGGAACATCAGCCAGTTCTGCCAGATGAGCGTGCAGCAGGAGCTGGATTTCCTCGACGGGCTGCAATTGTCCAACCGCCAGCAGATGATCGCCGCGGGCATCCTCAAGGAGATCCGCGAGCGCCTGGGCTTTTTGAAGAGCGTCGGCCTTGCCTACCTCACGCTGGCGCGCGGCGCGGCGGGACTGTCGGGCGGCGAGAGCCAGCGCATCCGCCTGGCCACCCAGATCGGCAGCGCCCTCACCGGCGTGCTGTATGTGCTGGACGAGCCGAGCATCGGCCTGCACCAGCGCGACAACGACAAGCTCATCGCCACCCTCAAGCGCCTGCGCGACCTCGGCAACACCCTGATCGTGGTGGAGCACGACGAGGACACCATGCGGCAGGCCGATTATATCGTGGACGTGGGCCCCGGCGCGGGCGTGCACGGCGGCGAGATCGTGGCGGCGGGCAGCGTGGAGGATATCTGCGCCCAGCCGCGCAGCATCACCGGGCAGTATCTGTCCGGCGCAAAGAAGATCACCGTCCCGGCCACCCGCCGGAAGGGCAACGGCAAAAAGATCTCCATCCTGGG
>DGYMR06203__coassemble_1971_pt1 | contig 11188 bp, 8 predicted proteins | sample DGYMR06203__metabat2_high_PE_003 | metagenome-assembled genome bin DGYMR06203
TCTCCTCCGGGCCCATAAAGATCTTGTGGCCATCCAGATGGGAGCGGAAGGTCACGCCTTCTTCGGTGATCTTGCGCAGTTCGGCCAGGCTGAACACCTGAAATCCGCCGCTGTCGGTGAGGATGGGGCCGTCCCAGCGGGTGAACTTGTGCAGCCCGCCCAGCTCCGCCACCAGCTTGTCGCCCGGACGCAGATGCAGATGATAGGTGTTGCACAGCATCACCTGGCAGCCGATCTCCTTCAGGTCAAAGGCAGACAGTCCGCCCTTGATCGCCGCCGCGGTGGCAACATTCATGAACGCGGGGGTCTGCACGGTGCCGTGCGGGGTGGTAAACTCACCGCGGCGGGCACTGTGTTCGGTTTTGATGAGTGTGTAGGCCATCGTGGGTTTCCTTTCTGTTGTGTGGGTGATTATACGATCAGCATGGCGTCACCAAAGCTGAAAAACCGGTATTTGTTTTCCACCGCCACGCGATAGGCATTCATCGTGTTCTCATACCCGCAAAACGCCGATACCAGCATGATGAGGGTGCTTTCGGGCAGGTGGAAATTGGTGATCAGGCCGTCGATGCAGCGGAAGGTGTAGCCGGGATAGATAAAGATATCGGTGTCTCCGCTGCAGGCGCAGACCTGTCCGCCATGTGCTCCGGCGGCGGCTTCGAGGGTGCGGCAGCTGGTGGTGCCCACTGCGATCACACGCCCGCCCTCCTGCTTGGTGCGGTTGATCAGGGCGGCGGTCTCCTCGCTGATGCAGTACCACTCGGAGTGCATCACGTGATCCTCCACCGTCTCTTCCTTGACCGGCCGGAAGGTGCCCAGGCCCACATGCAGCGTCACTTCGGCAAAGCGGACGCCCTTCTGCCGCAGCGTCTCCATCAGCTCCGGCGTGAAGTGCAGCCCGGCGGTGGGAGCGGCCGCGCTGCCCAGTTCCTTGGCGTAGACGGTCTGGTACTGGCTGCCGTCGTCCAGCTGCTTGGTGATGTAGGGAGGCAAAGGCATTTTGCCAAAGGCGTCCAGCTTTTCATATAAGGTGTCGGTGTCGTAGGAGAAGCGCACCAGCTTGTTGCCGTCCTCGCGGGTCTCCAGGATCTCGGCCGTCAGCGTGCCGTCCCCAAACACCACGCGCACACCGGGCTTCAGCTTTTTGCCCGGCCGGGCCAGGCATTCCCACACATCCCGGCTCTCCTCGCGCAGCAGCAAAAGCTCGCAGACAGCCCCCGTTTCGGCCTTATGGCCGATCAAACGTGCGGGAAGCACCTTGGAATTGTTCACAACCAGCAGGTCTCCCGCATGTAATAAGGCAGGAAGTTCGTGAAAGATGTGATGGCTGATTTCACCGCTTTGACGTCCCAGACACAGCAGCCGGGCGGCGTCGCGCGGCAGGCAGGGTTCCTGCGCGATCAGCTCTTTCGGCAAATCGTACCAAAAATCATGTTTCTGCATGGACAGTTTTTCCCTTCTTCCATTGACAACCGACAGCAGGCAATGGTATAGTATAAAAAATGCACAGAGGTTGCGGATCGCATCAGTATTCGTCCCGCAAGGCCGCCGATCCATATGAGCGGGAAGAAAAAAGGGCCATTCGCCGAAAGCCTGTTTGTTCGGCAAGCGAGCAGGCTTGGACGCATGATTCGAAAGGGCTGCGACTGTCACACGGCCCCGGGCGGTGTGGTGCGCTGTGCAATATGCAATCTAATATATTATATTGCATATCTTGCCGGTTTTCAAGCCGGTTTTTTTATATTCCGGTATTTTTGCGCAGCTTTGCGGACCAGAAGGCCCGGAAAGGTTTTGTAATGGGAAGGAATGAGGGTACATGAAAAAACAGTATCAAGTAGGCGTTGTGGGTGCCACCGGCATGGTGGGCCAGCGGTTTGTTTCTCTGCTGGAAAACCACCCCTGGTTCCATCTGGCCGTGGTGGCGGCTTCGCCCCGTTCGGCCGGCAAGCGGTATGAGGATGCGGTCGGTTCCCGCTGGGCCATGCCCACCCCGATGCCCGCACAGGCAAAGGAGCTGATCGTGATGGACGCCTCCGATGTGGAGGCGGTTGCCTCCAAGGTGGACTTCGTATTCTGCGCCGTGGATATGAAAAAAGAGGAGATCAAAGCGCTGGAGGAGGCCTATGCCAAAGCGGAGTGCCCGGTGGTTTCCAACAACAGCGCGCACCGATTCACCCCCGACGTGCCGATGGTGGTGCCCGAGATCAACGCCGATCACATCCGCATCATCGAGGACCAGCGCAAGCGTCTGGGCACCAAGCGCGGCTTTGTGGCCGTGAAGTCCAACTGCTCGCTGCAGAGCTATGTGCCTGCGCTGCATCCGCTGATGGCCGATTTCGGCGTGAGCAAATGCCTGGTGTGCACCTACCAGGCCATCTCCGGCGCCGGCAAGACCTTTGAGACCTGGCCCGAGATGGTGGATAACTGCATCCCCTACATCGGCGGCGAGGAAGAGAAGAGCGAGAAAGAGCCGCTGAAGCTGTGGGGCCATATAGAGAACGGCCAGATCGTGCCCGCCTCCTCCCCTGCCATCACTGCCCAGTGCCTGCGCATCCCCGTTTCCGACGGTCACATGGCGGCGGTATTCGTCAGCTTCGACAAAAAGCCCACCAAGGAGCAGATCCTGGAAAAATGGGCCGCTTTCTCCGGCCCGGCACAGGAGCTGGAGCTGCCCAGCGCCCCCAAACAGTTCCTGCATTATTTTGAGGAAGACAACCGCCCCCAGACCAAGCTGGACCGCAATTTGGAGAACGGCATGGCGGTATCCATCGGCCGCCTGCGCGAAGATACGCAGTACGATTACAAATTTGTCTGTCTGTCCCACAACACCCTGCGCGGTGCTGCCGGCGGCGGTGTGCTGCTGGCCGAGCTGCTGGCCGCCAAGGGCTATCTGGACTGAGCTTTTTTGAAAGGAGCCTTTCACTATGAAGCAAACTGTATTTACCGGCGCCGGCGTGGCGATCATCACCCCGATGTTCGAGGACGGTTCGATCAACTACGACGAACTGGGCCGTATGATCGAAGACCAGATCGCGGGCGGCACCGACAGCATCATCATCTGCGGCACCACCGGCGAGGCGTCCACCATGCCCGACGAAGAGCATCTGGACTGCATCGAGTACGCCGTGAAGAAAACAGCCGGACGCATCCCTGTGATCGCCGGCACCGGTTCCAACGACACCCGTCACGCAGTGGCGCTGTCCTGTGAGGCGGTGCGCCGCGGCGCCGACGCCCTTCTGCAGGTGACCCCCTACTACAACAAAACCAACCAGGCCGGCCTGATCCGCCATTTCACCGCTGTGGCCGACGCTGCCGGCGTGCCCATTCTGCTGTACAATGTGCCCAGCCGCACCGGTATGAACATTGCTCCGGCTACCTGCCTGGAGCTGTCGAAGCATCCGATGATCGTGGGTATCAAGGAGGCCAGCGGCAACATCAGCCAGGTGGCGCAGATCCATCAGCTGTGCGGCGACGACCTGGCCATCTACTCCGGCAACGACGACCAGATCATCCCCATCCTCGCTTTGGGCGGCAAGGGTGTGATTTCGGTGCTGTCCAACGTTGCGCCCCGCAAGACACATGAGATCTGCCAGCTGTGGTTTGAAGGCAAAACCAAAGAGAGCCTGGCTTTGCAGATGGAAATGCTGCCGCTGTGCAGTGCGCTGTTCTGCGACGTGAACCCCATCCCTGTCAAGGCGGCCATGAACCTGCTGGGATACAAGGCCGGTTCCTGCCGCATGCCGCTGGGAGAGCTGTCGGCCGACAAGGTGGAGCTTCTGCGCACACAGCTGCAGCAGCACGGCCTTCTGTAAAAACCGCTTTGCCATATATCCGCGCCGGACTATCCTCCGGCGCTTTTTTGTATCGCATTGGAATGATCTGGAGGTATTTGTATGAAACGGAGCATAAAAATACTTTCCCTTATGCTGGCATGCAGCGCACTTTTCCTGCTGGCGTCCTGCGGCGGCAAAAAGGGCGAAAGCAAATCGATATACGAACAGGGCCTTACACTGGTTTCCCTGCTGCAGGAGATGGCCGGGAGTGACTCCTACCTGCAGCTCTACTCTTCCATGCTGGAATCACAGCAGATCCTCTCCGACGCCGCAAACGGGGACTATACAGCCCCCAGGGCGGTGTACCGGATCCGGATTTCCGACGCTGCCGTTTTTGCAGGCATCGAAACTCTGCCTGATACACTGCGGGATTATGCATCTTCCAGGATACAGAGCAGCCTTGCAAACCTGATCAATGCACAGAGCGGGAGCAGCATACTGGCAGCTGCCAGCATCTGCACGGCGGAAAAAACCTTTGTGTGCAGTGATTTTACCGGAAATACCACCTATCTGTACACCTACGACAGCGGTGTTCCGGTGCTCGTGACCTTCCTGGCGGGAGAGGACGGAGCGGTGGCGGCGCACGGCAGCTTTGTGCTTTCCGAGGATTTCGGCACGGAAAGCGCGGCGGACATCCGCCAGTCTCTCGAAACGTTTGGGATCGCTGCGGAAGTGGAAGAAATAGAAAGATAAGCGAAGATCCGGGGAATTTTTCTTTCGTTTTCGGGATGGAACTGCGGGGCAAAACGTGCTATACTATTTCTATAAATCTTGTCGAAAAAAGGGTGAATCCAGATGGTAAAAATCGCAATTCAGGGAATCAACGGACGTATGGGACAGGCTTTGTGCCGCCTGATCGCCCAGCGTTCCGACTGCACCGTAGTGGCAGGCATCGACCTGAACGCCCAGCCCGACGCTGTGCCCCCGGTCTACGCAAGCCTGGACGAAATGCCGTGCGTTCCCGATGTGCTGATCGATTTTTCTTCTCCGGCCGCAACGGCAAAGGCGGTTGGATACTGTGCCGAGCACACACTGCCGGTCGTCGTGTGCACCACCGGCCTCGATCCCGAAACCGAACAGGCATTGCAGCGCCTGGCCGGCACCACCGCCGTGTTTAAAAGTGCGAATATGTCGATGGGCATCAACCTGCTGGCGGAACTGGCGCGCAAAGCGGTGCAGACACTCGGCCTTGCCTACGACATCGAGGTGATCGAGAAGCACCATCACAACAAGGTGGATGCTCCCAGCGGCACCGCGCTGATGCTGGCAGAGGAAATGAATGAAGCCAGCGGGCATATGTATGAGTATGTATACGACCGTCACGCTGTGCGCAAGGCGCGCGATGTGCACGAGATGGGCCTGCATGCCGTGCGCGGCGGCAGCATTGTGGGCGAACACGAGATCCTGTTCTGCGGTCCCGACGAAGTGATCACGCTTTCCCACAGTGCCGCCTCGCGCGAGGTGTTCGCAAACGGCGCGGTCAATGCCGCCGTGTTCCTTGCCGGCAAGGGGCCGGGATTCTATTCGATGAAGGATATGATGCGACATGAATAACAACAATCGTCCGCCGCGGCCCGAGAACCGGCCGCTCACTCCGGCCGAACAGGCCGCCGCACGCCGTCGTGCCGCGCGCAGCAAGGAACGCCGCCGCCGCAAACGCCGCCGGCAGCGCATCTTGCTGCTGGCCGCTTTTCTGCTGTTCGCAGTGCTGCTGGCTGTCGCCGCCTTTGCAATAGGCAAAAATCTGGCCGGCACAGGCAAAATTCCCGACAGCTCTTCCCTTCCCGTTTCCACGCCGGAACCCACCCCCACTCCCACGCCGGAACCGGTCGTGACAACGGTGAAAGTATCCGCAACCGGCGACAATCTTATCCACGACGCCCTGTATAAGCAGGCAAACCGCCGGGCCGGCGGAAGCGGATTCGATACCGCGGTGGGATATGATTTCGGCGCTTTGTACGAGCATGTCGCTCCCTTCTACAAGGACTACGATGTGAACTGGCTGAATCAGGAAACGCTTGTCACCGACGAGCTGGAGCCTTCCAATTATCCCTGCTTCTCCACCCCCGGTGATCTGGGCCGCCACATGTACGATCTTGGGTTCCGGGTGTTCAGCTTGTCGAACAATCATACATACGACAAGGGCAGCGCCGGCATTGCGGCCACCCGCCGCTTCTGGGACAGCATGCCGGACGATTGTCTGACCACCGGCCTTGTCTCCAACGACGACGATGACAGCGCCATCACGTTGCAGACGGTGAACGGCGTCACCATCGCCTACCTCTCGTACACCGACCACACCAACGGCATCCCGCAGCCGTCCGACGCAGAGGCGCATGTGATCCTCTCTTCGCAGACCGATGTGATCCAGCGGCAGGTTTCCCGCGCGGCGGAACTGGCCGATTTTGTTCTGGTGGGCATGCACTGGGGAATTGAGAACAGCCACACCATTTCCGATTCGCAGCGCGCGATGGCGCAGCAGCTGGCCGACTGGGGCGCAGACGTGGTGATCGGCACGCACCCGCATGTTGTGCAGGATATGCAGTGGCTCACCTCGGCGGACGGGCGTCAGGTCCTGGTGGCATACTCGCTGGGCAACTTTGTATCCGCCCAGTCGGTTGGCGACAATCTCATCGGCATGACAATGACCTTCGATCTCACCAAAACCCAGAACCCGGACGGCTCGATCGAAACGATGGTATCCAACGGCAAGGCGCATCCCACTGTCACGCACTATGACAGCGGATATTCCAATATCACCTGCTATTTCTTCAAAGACTACACAGAGGAGCTGGCAAACCGTCACGGAGTGCGCAGCAACACCCCCGCTTTCAGTTATGAGTACATCCGCAGCGTGCTGGAAACGAACGTCAGCCCCGAATTTTTGGATCTGGCTGCCTGAGAAATCGAACCAAAATCATTCTCAATAAAAGGACGGCCGCTCTGCACACAAGCAGGCGGCCGTCCTTTTATTCTTCTGCATATTCCACGTCATCCGTTTGCTCGTCTTTTCCCGTGAACTTTCGCACAAGGTGCAGGATCATGTACGCGATTCCCCACAGGACGGCTCCCACCAGAACAAAGCCCAACACGCCCATGCCAACCAGCCAAAACATCGTGCTGACTGCGCTGTCTGCTGCAACGAAAAAATACTGTGCCATAACCAAGCCTATTCCTTTCCTCCTGCGCAAAACAACGCTGGAAAACCAGCTTTTCCTTTGAGCAGCTTCGTGATTGGTTTTATTATATCATATTTTCAAACTGGATATGTCAAATTGATGAGGGAACACTGCTAAATTTTTGAGACTCTTTTTGGTTAAAAAATCAAATATACAGTCTGCTTGACGAAAATGCTCTTTTTTGCTATAATCATTCAGACGTAAAATTTAAAATATGCGCTGGCTTTGCCGCCGGGTAAAGTCTGTATGCGCCTGTGTTTGTTCCGGTAGGCCGAAAGCAGGAACAAATGCAGGCGCTTTTTCTGCATAGAAAGGAAGGAAAGTACGTGCTGTTTCGTTCATTTTCAAAATATGCCTTTTTGAACATCCTGGGAATGATCGGTTTATCCTGTTATATCCTGGCCGACACTTATTTCATTTCGGCGCGGCTGGGTGCGCCGGGACTGGCCGCATTGAACCTGGTGCTGCCGGTCTACTCCTGCATCAACGCAACCGGTTTGATGATCGGCATTGGGGGCGCCACCCGCTATTCGCTGGACGGCGGCGCGGAAGGCAGAGCCTCGTCTGTGTTTGGCCGCACCGCCGGCCTGGGCCTTTTGTTTGGCCTTGTATGTGTTTTGATCGGCGTAACGCTGCATCGGCCGATCGTACACGGTTTGGGGGCATACGGCGAAATGGAGCCCCTTGCCGATATCTATCTGCAGACAATCCTGTGCTTTGCCCCTTTCTTTGTTCTGAACAACATCGTGCTGGCCTTTGTCCGCAACGACGGTTCTCCGCAGCTTTCCATGTGCGCCATGCTGACCGGCAGCTTTTCCAATATTTTGCTGGACTATGTCTTTATGTACCCGTTGGGGATGGGCATGTTCGGCGCTGCTTTTGCCACCGGACTGGCGCCGGTCATCAGCTTGGCTGTGCTCTCGCTTCACTTCATCAAAGGGCCGCGGCGGATCTTGCCCCGGGTCTCTCTGCCGGGATACCGCGCCCTGCTGGACTGCGGACGTTTGGGCGGCGCTTCCTTTGTCAACGAAATATCTTCGGGCGTGGTGCTGTTTGTCTTTAACCGCGTGATCCTCACCATCAGCGGGGAAACGGGCGTTGCAGCATACGGCGTGGTGGCCAATCTTGCCCTGGTGGCCATGTCCATCTTCACCGGCCTGTGCCAGGGCAGCCAGCCGCTGATCAGCCGCTTTCATGGCCAGGGCGACGATCATCGGGAGAAAACGGTGCGCCGCTATGCGCTTGTGTCCTCCTTTGTGCTGGGAAGTGCAGTGGCCATGCTGGCGCTCTGCTTCCCGGCTCAGCTCACCGCCCTTTTCAACAGCGCGGGAGATGCTCAGCTGGCACAAATTGCCGAAAGAGGCATTCGGCTGTATTTCCTCGGGTTCCCTCTGGCCGGCATCAACCTGGTCGTCGCGATCTGCCTGGCCGCCAGCGAACACGGAACCTTCTCCTTCACGCTGGCGCTGGCGCGCGGATGTGTGGTGATCCTTCCGGTGACCCTGCTCCTGAGCAGCATCTGGGGGATGGACGGTGTCTGGCTGTCCTTTCCGGTGACCGAAGCCATCACGCTGGTGTACGCATTCGTGCTGTTGCGGATCACAAAAAAGCCCGCCTCCCAGAACCTTCCGAACCATCGCCGCATATCATAAGGGCAGAGGATCGTCTTCCGGCGCCATTCTTTGAAGGAGGTTTTCCGTATGCAAATTGTTGTGATCAAAAGCCCGCGGTTTTTGGCCGGTATCCTGCGCCGCGCTTTCCACATCAGCAAGGAATCCTGAAACGCAAATCTCCACATACAGAGAAAGACACCGTGCAGCAATGCTGTACGGTGTCTTTTCGATTACAGGGTCATCAGCGAGCAGCCCGGGTAATAGTGCTGCAGCACCCATGTCCAGTCTTTCCCGGCCGCGATATAACCGGCAGCGCCATACTGGCTCATGCCGATGCAGTGGCCGTTTCCGTAGGACTTGAAAACCCAGCTGTCTTTGGCCGCATCGTAGGTGAAGGTGAAATCCATCGATGTGACCGGGGGGAAATTCTCGTAAAACATTTCAGGCGATACCAACTTCCCTGCCACGCGGATCTTCGTGATGTATCCGGCTTCGTTGCGCGCGTCGATCTGGATCAGATCCTTTGCAGCCGTTCCGGATGCATTCACACCCATCTGTTCGATGTACTGCCGGATCTGGGCCGTCGTGCGGGAATAGGATACTTTGGGCTGATAATTCACAGCGTTTGACCATGTTTTGTCGTAGGGGCTGTCAATGCCCGCCTTCAAATAGGGAAGGTTCTGGTTCCAGTAGTCGCTGGAGGCCTGTGTCTTACCGTTGTTGCAGGAGGTATAGACCGTGCAGGCGGCTTTTCCATCATAGGCCAGATAGTAATCCACCACCTGATCGGTCGCCACCTTCACAGCGGCATATTCCCCGCTGTACTTCAAGCCCACCGAAGGGGTGGCCACATTGTGGGAGTATTGATACAGCAGCCATGTGTGTGCCGCCACGGCTTGTGCCTTATACAAGCTGGCACGATCCAGACCGGTCAGCTCCAGCCCGCTGCCCACCTCGTTGTTCACGATAGCAGCCACCAGGTTTTCAACCGTGTCTGTGCGCACGGTGCCTGCGTTGGTGTCGTATACGGAATATTTGATCTGGCCGGGGTTGCCTCCGGTATTATCGCTTCCGTCGATGATACCTGTGTAGTCCTTGTACAGGTAGTTCATGTCCACATTTCCCTGAATGCCGGGAACACGTCCGGTGGAAGTGTACTGCCACATCACGCAGCGGCCATCCCAACGGTTGGTGGAGTTGTATTCGGCAACCCAGAAATCATATCCTTCCTGCAGGAGCTGTTCGGTATCCACATATGCCTGCGCCCAATAGGCGCCCATGTACATGCCGGGATAATATCCCTTCTGATCCAGCATCACCATCTCGGTGCGCAGAAGGCGGGTGCGCTCTGCTTTGGAGGGCACGGCTTCCAGCATGGGGGGATACTCCTGATCCACAAATACCGGGAGATCGAAGGTATAGCCTTCCTTGGCCAGCTGCTTGGCGGCTGCATCGAAGGTGGTCACCTCCTGGATGATATCGGCATCGTTGTACGCATATGTATAGATGTATGCGCCCACCTTGATGCCGTTTGCCTTCGCGTTCTTGACATTGTAGATAAAGTAGGAATCAAGCACCTGCTTGTTTTCGGCTTTGCTCCAGGAAAGGGCACGGATGATCGCGTATTTCACACCGCTGTCCGCCACCTGTTTCCAGTCGATCAGGCCCTGGTGCGAGGAAACGTCGATGGCGAGAGCCGCCTCGAACTGCACTTTGGTGGCAACGCCGTTTTCGTCGAACTTATACTCGATTCCGTCGATGGTAACGGTGCGATTTCGATAGGCCATACCGGTGGACGGGTCAAAATAATACCGCTTGCCGCCGATATCCTGCCAGCCAACAGCACCCGAACCGTCTTTCAGGAAATAGTAGCGATTGCCATCCGCCTCTATCTTCCAACCGATTGTAGCCAATCCATTGTCCTGGAAAAAGTGCCGGACCGCTTTGCCGTTTACGGTGCGGGTCTGCCATCCCAATTTTTGCACACCGGTTTTGGAATCGGTGCAGTACCAGACGCCGTTGTACTGACTCCACCCGTACAGCATGATACCGCTGGGGCCAAATACATACCGGGTGCCTTCGATCAACTGCGGCCCGAACACGAAGCTGCCGCCCTCCGTGACATACCGGCGGGTGCCTTTCAGTGTATTCCAGCCCGGAGGCAGCAGATTGCCCGAGGCGTCGTAGTAGTACCAGTAGCTTTCGCCGTACTTCTGGAAGTCGATCTTCTGCACGCCGGTCACTTCGTCAAATCGATACCGGCGGCCATCGATCATCTGCCAGCCTTTCAGCATTGCTCCGGTTTCGTCAAAATAATACCGGCTGCCGTCGATGGTATTCCATCCTTTGAGCAGCGCGCCGTCCGAACCGGCGTAATACTTGTTTCCGTCCAGTTCGATCCAGCCATATTGCAGGATCCCGCTGGACCCGAACACATAGTGCTTTTCATCAATGAGCTGCAGGCCAAACACGAAGCTGCCGCCCTCCGTGACATACCGGCGAGTGCCCTTCAATGTATTCCAGCCCGGGGGCAGCAGATTGCCCGAGGCGTCGTAGTAGTACC
>DGYMR06203__coassemble_1983_pt1 | contig 11097 bp, 10 predicted proteins | sample DGYMR06203__metabat2_high_PE_003 | metagenome-assembled genome bin DGYMR06203
GGCCACCACGGGGGCCGCGCCGGTGCCGGTGCCGCCGCCCATGCCGGCGGTGATGAACACCATCTGTGCCCCGCGCAGCGCGTTGGCCACCTCGTCGCGGCTCTCCTCGGCGCTGCGCTGGCCGATCTCGGGGTCGGCGCCGGCGCCGCGGCCCTTGGTGAGCTTGGCGCCCAGCTGTACCTTCAGCGTGGCCTTCGAGTTGAACAGGACCTGCTGGTCGGTGTTCATGGCGATGAACTCGATGCCGCGCATACCGCTCTCCACCATGCGGTTCACGGCGTTGCCGCCGCCGCCGCCCACGCCGATCACCTTGATATTGGTAATATTGGTCATCTCTTCGTCCAGAGTAAAAGCCACTTGGAATTCCCCCTATACTGCTGTTTTTTATTCCTGAACCATCTTGCGGGCAAAAGGCCCTATCAAAATAGAAAAATGGGCGCAATAACATATGGTATAGATATAAGGGTAACAGATTTTCCGGCCAATTGCAAGGGGCTGAAACGCCGCCGGAAACAATTTTCAGCTTTCGACAAATTTCGCTGGAATTATTTTACTCCTCGCGTAGACAAATGTCCGCGCCAAGCCCCGAAAGCATCTCTTCCAAGCCCGCATATCCCCTGCGCAGATAGCACAATCCGCCGATGCGGCTCTCGCCGTCCGCCGCCAGCGCCGCGCACACCAGGGCCGCTCCGCCGCGCAGGTCCTGCGCCAGCGCCTGCCCGCCCGGGTAGTGCGGCACGCCCCAGATCCGCGCGCATCGCCCCTGCCGGCTGGCGCGCGCGCCCAGCTGGGCAAACCCGCCCGCACAGGCGAACCGGTTCTCAAACACATGGTCGCAGATCAGGCTGCGGCCGTCCGCTTTCAGGAGCGCTGCCGCCGCAAGGGGGGCGGCGTCGGTGGGGAAGGCGGGATACGGCCCGGTCTCCAGCTTTGCCTGCGCGCGGGGGCGGCCGTCCATCCGCACCGAGAGGGTGGTGGGGTCCAGCCGGGCGATCTTCATGCCCATCCGCCGGAACACCGTGCACACCCCCTCCAGATGCTCGGGGCACACCTCGCGCAGCACCGCGCTGCCGCCCGCCGCCGCCACCGCAGCTATGATGGTGGCGGCCACGATGCGGTCCGGGATGACGGTGTGGCGCGCCCCTTCCAGCCGCTCGACGCCGGTGATGCAGATGCGGGGGCTTCCCGCGCCGGTGATCCGCGCGCCGCAGCTGTTCAGAAAGCGGGCCAGATCCTCGATTTCCGGCTCGCAGGCCGCGCCGGACAGGCAGGTGCGGCCCTTTGCCAGCACCGCCGCCATCATCAGCGTCTCGGTGGCGCCCACGCTGGGATACCGCAGCGCGAACCGGGTGCCGTGCAGCCCGCCGGGCGCTTCCAGGATGAGCAGGTCGTTCTCGGTGCGGGCGATCGCGCCCATCTTCACCAGCCCCTCCAGATGGATGTCGATGGGCCGCGCGCCCAGCCGGCAGCCTCCGGTGGCGGGCAGCTCCACCCGCTTTGCCCGGTGCAGCAGCGGCGCCAGGTAAAACACCGACGACCGCATCGCCCCCGCCGCCCGCTTGGGCACCCGCGCCCGCAGGCGGCTGGCCGGGAACAGGTCCACCCGGCCGTCGATGTACTCGGCTCCCCAGCCGATGCCGCGCAGGATGTCCAGCGAGGTGTGCAGGTCGGACAGGTCGGGCAGGTTGTAGAGGGTGACCGGCTTTTCGCACAGCACCGACGCCGCCATGATGGGCAGCAGACTGTTTTTTGCGCCGGGTATCGTCACGCTGCCCTGCAGGGCGCGTCCGCCGCGGATACGCAGATATTCCATTTCCATCCCCCGTTTCACCGTTTTGATACCACAGGATATGCGTTTTTGCCAAAAGGGTGCGCAAAACGCAAAAATGCCCGGCCTCGCGCGGGGGGCGCAGAGGCCGGACAACATATACCGGGTCAGCGGCGGCGCAGGATGGGCTGGAACAGGCGGCTGGGCAGCGCCAGCACCGCCACCATCCCCAGCGCCAGCGCGCCGGCCACCTTGACGGTCTCGGCGCCCTTGAAGCCGGCGGCGGCCGCGTCTCCCATGATGAAATAATACGCGGTGTAATAAATGCCGGCGCCCGGCACCAGCGGGAAGATGCCGCACAGCAGAAACAGGGTGATGGGGGCTTTGCGGCGGGTGGAGAAGAGCCGCGCCAGCGCCGTGAGCGGCAGCACAGCCACCAGGCTGGCCACCACCACCGAGTCCTGCGCCTGCATCATCAGGGTGTACACCACCCATCCGGCCGCGCCGGTGAGGCCGCAGGCCAGGTATTGCCGGGGCGGGACGTGGAACAAAATCGCAAAGGCCAGCGTGCCGCAGAAGGACACGAACAGCTGATAGAAAAACTCCCCTGCGTTCACAAACTCACCCCCAGACCGTACTGCGCAAAGGTGAGCACCGCGCCCACCCCGCAGGCGATGGACAGCCCGATGATGAGCGCGTCCATCAGGCGGATGGTGCCCGAGAGATAGTCGGAATTGAAAAAATCGCGGATGGCCATCGTGAGGGCGATGCCGGGCGTCAGCGGCATGATGCTGCCGATGATGATCTTGTCGAGATCCTGCCCGATGCCCAGCGCCACCCCGATGCCGCCCACCGCCGTGACCAGCGCCGCGCCCAGCAGGCGGGTGATGATCTTGTTGAGATTGTGGGCCTCGGCCTGCCACAAAAACAGCTGCAGCAGCACGCCGGCCGCGAAGGCACAGGCGAAGTCCGCCCATCCGCCGCCGAAGATCAGCGCGAAAAAGGCCGCGCCGAAGCCGCAGGCCGCCACCTGTACCGGCATGCGCACCGGCGGGATGGCCTCGATGCGGCGCAGCTCGGCAGAGGCCTCTTCCAGCGCCACCTGCCCGGTCGCGATGCGGCGCGAAAGGCTGTTCACCGCGTCCACCCGGCCCAGGTGGGTGCCGGCCACCGGCACGTTCTGCAGCTTGGCCGCCTGCGTGCCCAGCGTGGCAAAGATGCCGTTGGTGAGCACATAGACGTGGTAGTCCTCGGCGCCGTAGGCGCGCGCCATGATCTCCATCGTCTGCTGCACGCGGAACACCTCGGCCCCGTTTTTCAGCAGCAGCTCTCCCGCCTGCATGGTCATATCCAGGATCTGTGTGGGGTCGTTCAACTGTCTTTTCCTCCCGTCATCCAATCGGGCAGACCGCCCTTCACCGCCCACCACACCGGCGCGATGGGCACCGGAACAAAGCCGCATTCCCGGCAGAAGCGCTTGCCGTCCGGGCTGGAGGCCTGCAGGAACAAAAGCTGCATCCCCTGCCTGCCGAACAGCTGCACCGCCTGGGCGATCATCGCGGTGCCAAGCCCGCCGGGACGGTAGTCCAGCGGGGTGTATTCGTCGGTGATCATCACCGTGTCGCCCCGCGGCAGATACAAAAGGCCGGCGGTGGGCAGGCCGTCCCGGTAGGCGAACAGGATCTTGCCCGCCCGCAGGCGCAGCACGCGCGCCAGATATTTCAGGCTGTACTCGCCGCCGTGGGGGTGCTCCGTCACAAAGCGGCGCTGGTCCTCGTCCAGGCGGTCCTCCACCCAGCGCATCTCGCCTTCGCAGACGGGCGCGGGCGGGATGGGGCCCTCAAAGGCCATCGTCTCCACCTCGTACATCGTGCGCACGGCATACCCGTGGCGCAGAAAGGCAGGGCGCAGCGCCTCCAGGTCCACGCTGTCCGGCGCGCCGTAGAACCGGCAGGGCGAGATCCCCCGCCCCGCAAATTCCTCCTCGGCGGCCTCGATGGTCTCGTCGGCGTCCAGCCATTCGGTGACCACCGCGTAGTTGCACAGGTAGCTCTGGGGATTGGCCACGAACAGCCGCGCCCGCCCGCCCGGCAGCGGGAAGCTGTCCAGCAGGCGGCGGTCGGCGCAGGTGAGGTATTGCTCGATCTTCAGCTGCATCTGCTGCACGGTCATGGCGCAGCCCTCCTTTGTTCAGCCGCGGATGGCCGCCCGCACGGCGGCGAAGTCCGGGTTGGAATCGTAGAGATAGCGGGCGATGACCTCCATCAGGCGGAAGTCCTCCTCCGAGTCGATGTCCAAAATGCCGGTGTCCAGCATTTTGGAAACGCCGATCTTGCCGTCCCACAGGATGCCGGTGCGGTTGTTGGCCAGAAAATCGCGGCGAAAGACGTAGATGCTGGCGTTGAGGTCGAAGATGGCAGGCGCCTGCTGGCGGGCGGTGAAGGGGCTGGCGATCACCTTTTCCACGTGGTCGCCCACGGCCTTGACCATATTGAAATAGGGGTTGCGGCGCGCCTCGGTGACGCTGAACACCAGGTCCAGGTCCCTGCGCGCATCCTTTGTGTTGAAGGCGTTCTCCACGTCCTGCGCGGTGCGCAGCGGGCTGGTGATGTCCAGGTCCATCAGGTAGTCGTAGGTCCTGCCAGTCTTGCGCTCCATCTCGCGCAGGCTGTGCTGGAACACCGCCATCTTGGGCACCGTGTCGCCGCACAGGGCCGCCTCGCGCGGGATGTAGGTGACCTCCGGATATTTGGCCTTGACGATCTCCACCAGCAGCTCGGAATCGGTGTTCAGGCAGATGTCCACCGCCACGTCGGGCCGGCGGCTCTTGAACAGGCAGGCGGCGGCCAGCGTATAGTAGACCAGAGGCTTGTCGCAGAAGGTCTTGAGATTTTTGTTTTTGAAGCCTTTGCTGCCGGCGCGGCCGCAAATGGTGATGAGCAAGCGTTTCACAGTGATTCCCCCAACGTAAGTTTCAATACCTTCAGCGCCTCGGCGGGCGGGTTCACGCTCTCCCCTTCCCCGTGCAGCGCATAGTCCAGAAAATATTCCATCTCCCGCTCGTAGCGGCGGTTCACCGGCTCGGCGCAGTCGATGCAGCGGCCGTCCGCGCAGGTGACAGTCCCGGCCCCGAAATCGGCCGTGAGGGTGCCGTCCTGGCAGAACAGCTCGATGCTGCGGCGGTATTCCCGGCCGAAGTAGTCGAGATGCACCTCGCCCAGCATCTTCGGCCAGCGCGCGATGTAGATGCTGATGTCGTCCGAGTCGATCTCCAGATGGGAGTAGGTGCCCTTGAAATTGCAGGTCTCCAGCGGCGCCCCGAACAGGTCCACCAGATAGTCCCACTCGTGGATGAGGTCGATGGTGACGCCGCCCCCCATATCACGGTGGGCCGAGTAGACGGTGCGGTAGTCGACGCCGGGGCGCCAGTCGGGCAGATAGGACGAACAGATCACGCGCGCGGAATACGGGTGCAGCCCCTTCATCTCCTCTTTCAGGGCCAGAAACGCCCCGCACCACCGCATCGGCGCGGCCACATAGGCTTTTTTCCCGGCAAGGCCCAGCGCGGCCAGGTCGTAGCCGGTGGATTCAAAGATGGGCTTTTCGATGAAGAAGGTGTCTGCCCGCCCGCGCAGCTCTTCCAGCGCGGCGGCGTGCAGATGGGTGGGATTGGTGATGAAGGCCGCGTCCCAGCGCCCGGTCTCGGGCAGGGCGGTGTGCTGGGCAGAAAGAAGGGCGGCGGTCTCCGGGGGCAGCTGGCGCGCGGAGGAGCGCAGCGCCTCGGCTTCAAGCGGGATGCCCTTCTGTGCGCACAGCGCGGTGAGGTTTTTCAGATGCCGGGTGCCGATGCTGCCCAGGCCCACAAACAGCGCGCGCATATCATGCCTCCTCGATGGCGTCCATCAGGGCGATGGCCGCCAGGTCCTTTTCAAAGCTGTACCGCGGCTGCTCGGCGCCCTTCAGCACGCCCAGGAAGTTGGACAGCTCGTCCACATAGGCGTTTTCGACGATGTTGTCGGAATAGCGGGGGTCGTGCTCGAAGGAGCCGTAGGTGTCCACCGGGACCTTCTCTTTGGTCTCGGCGTCGTAGCGGAAGAGCGCTTTGGGATTGCCCTCCCAGAACAGGTGCAGCCCTTCGCCGAACACCTCAAAGTTGCGCACCGCTTTGGGGCTCACCACGTCCACCGCCAGCAGGCCCTTCACGCCGTTCTGGTGGCGCAGGGTGACAAAGACGCTGTCGTCGTACTCGATCTCCAGCCGGCTGATGCGGTCCTTTTCGACGTGCATCGAAGCGACCGGACCGAAGGCGTCCAGCAGCCAGGGCAGCTCGATGCCGAAGATCTCCCGCACGCCGCCGGTGCGGGGGTTTTTCACAAAAAAGTTGCGGTAGTTCTCCCAGGGGTGCCAGTCGGGCAGGTACTGTCCGATGTGGTAGATATAGTTCACCGGACGGCCGAACGCCTCCACCTCGCGGCGGATGTACTGGGTCTCGGCGCGGTAGAGCATGGTGGAGGACAAAAACAGCGGCAGGCCCTTTTCCCTGGCCAGCGCCATCAGATCCTCGTAGCCGTCGCCCACCAGATTCAGCTCGGTGAACACCGGCAGACCGGCGCCCAGCAGCTGTTTGATGATGACCGCGTGGGTCAGCGGCGCGGTGCAGACCAGCGCGGCGTCGATGGTCTCGGCGTCCAGCGCGTCCTGGATGGAGGCGTAGGCGGTGATGCCCTGCCCCGCGGCCTCGGCGCGGCGGAACTCGGTGTTGTCCACGCCGCAGACGGTGATGGACGGGTCGATGCCTTTCAGAAGCCGGGCGCGGCGTTTGCCCATGCTGCCCAGGCCGACGATCAGAATGTTCATGGCTTGCATCCTTCCTTTTTGTTTACAGGCTGTCCGGCACCGGGCCGTCGTAGAAGCCCTTGGGTGCGGCGAACGCGGGGTCCTCCAGCGCTTTGGCGGTGATGGCGGCGATGCGGCGGGCGGTGTCGCCGCCGTTGTAGGGGCTGACGGTGCGATGCGCGGCGGCGGTGAACTGGGGGCTGACCGCCTTCTGCATCGCGGCGAGGATGGCGCTTTCCTCGGCGGGGCAGCAGAGGACGTTGCCGCACAGGATGCGCCCGGCCTGCCGCTGCCCGATGTTGACGGCGGGCACCCCAAAGGTGGGGGTCTCCACCACGCCGGAGGACGAATTGCCCACCACCATCGCGGCTTTTTCCATCGCGGAGAGGTAGCGTTTCACGCCGAGGCTTGCCACCAGGACGGCGTTTTCGCGCCCCTCACACCAGCGCTCCAGACGGGCGTTGAGCCCCTCGCCGCCCGCGTCGGCGTTGGCCTTGGTGATGATCCAGCGCATATTTTGCATCTGTTCCATCGCGGCCAGCAGCTGCTCCATCTGGGCCAGGGGGCTGGCGGCGCCTGCTGTTTCGGGATGGAAGGTGACCAGCGCATAGGGTGCGTCCAGCGAAAAGCCGATGCTTTCGGCGATCTCGTCCAGCGGCATGCGGGGCATCTTGCGGATGTTCTCGTCGCCCAGGCCCCCCACGTTGTGCACCCGGGCGGGGTCCTCGCCCATGCGGACGAGCCGGCGGGCGTATTCGGCGCAGGAGGGGAAATGCAGGCTGGCCATCTTGGTGATGCAGTGGCGGTACCAGTCGTCGGCCGCGCCCAGCGTGACGTCTCCGCCGCTGATGTGGATGACCGGGATGCCCAGCATCGCAGCCGCCGAAGCCGCCGCGAAGATCTCGTACCGGTCGCCCAGCACCAGCACGGCGTCGGGACGGTGGCCGCTGAACAGGCCGGTGAACTGCTCCATCGCATAGGCGGCGGTGTGGGCGGTGGCCACCTGCCCGCTGCCGAATTTCAGGATGGGAACGCGCGCAGTGATCGGCAGGCCGTCCGCCTCGATCTCCCGCACCGTCTCGCCGTATTCCGGCGCGAGGTGCGCCCCGGTGACCACCAGCTCGGGGGAGAGCGACGGCTGCTTTTGCAGCTCCAGAAATACCCGGTGCAAAAGGCCGTATTCGGCGCGTGTACCGGTGATGACAGCGATTCGTTTTTGCATAAACGGCCCTCCTTTCAATGCGTTACAGTTCGATCTTTTCGTCCTCGGCGAAATCGCGCGCGGCGGTTTTGCCCAGCACCTCATGCCAGCGCATCGGGCTGACGCCGTCGCCGGGACGCTTTGTGGTGAGGTTTTCGGCGGTGAACACCTCGCCCTTCCGGATGGGGCGGGCGGCCACGATGCTCTTGCGGGCGATGGGACGGTTCTTGCCCTCGCTGGCGCTGACATGCTTCTCGCCGGTGCCCAGCGCCGCCTCGACGTTGCGCACCGCGCGGATCATGGCGGCCAGTTCGTCCGGCTCCAGGCTGGCGCGGTGGTCGGGGCCTTCCATCGTCTTGTCCAGCGTGAAGTGCTTTTCGATCACCTCGGCCCCCAGCGCGGCGGCGGCGATGTCGCACTCGATGCCCAGCGTGTGGTCGGAATAGCCCACCGGGCAGCCGGTCTGGCGGCGCAGGTCCTCCATCGCGCGCAGGTTGGCGTCGGCGTAGGGGGTGGGGTATTCGGTGTTGCAGTGCAGCAGGGTGACCTTGGGGCAGCCGCCCTCCCGCAGCACCCGCAGCGCGGCCTGCACCTCCTCCATCTCGCACATGCCGGTGGACAGGATCACCGGCTTTTTCAGCGCGGCGATGGCCTCCAGATACGGCAGGTTGGTGATCTCGCCCGACGGCACCTTATAAAAGGGCGGGTCCATGCTCTCGAGGAACTCGATGCTGGGCAGGTCGAACGGGGTGGACAGATACAGAATGCCGATGGAATCGCAATATTCCTTCAGTTTGCGGTGCTCGGCAAAGCCGAAATGGATCTTTTTCACCATTTCCAGCTGGCTTTCCGCCTCGCCGGTCTGCTGTTTCTGGTACTCGGCCTTTTCGGCAAATCTGGAGATCACCAGCTCCGGCACCGCCGTCTGGTATTTCACGATGTCGGCGCCGGCCTGCTTGGCGGCCAGCGCCATCTGCATCGCCAGCTCCAGGCTGCCGTTGTGGTTCACGCCGGCCTCGGCGATGATGAGAATGCTCATGCAAAACGCTCCTTTCCTGCGGGACCTTCAGCTCTGCTCCAAACGGCGGCGCATGTTGTCCAGCTCCTCCAGCTGCCCCATGTCCATCCAGCTCTGTTCGCTCACCGGGTAGACGCCCACGCGCCCGCCCTCCCTGCGCACCGCCTCGATCAGGTCGGTGAAGGGGGTGGGGGTGTCGGGCTGGATCAGGCCGATGACCTCCGGCTCCACCACATAGACGCCGGTGTTGGTGAGGAAATTCATCTCCGGCTTTTCCTGCATCGCGCGGACCTGGCCGTCGTCCGCCAGCTCCACCACCCCGTAGGGGATGGTGAAGTGCTTCACCGCGCACACCATCGTGATCTTGTTGCCCTGCCGGCGGTGGAAGTCGTAGACGTCTCCGAAATCCGCGTCGATCAAAATGTCGCAGTTGGTGAGGAAGAAGGTCTCGTGCAGCTGGTCTTTCAGCAGGCGCAGGCCGCCGCCGGTGCCCAGCGGGGTGTCCTCGTCGGCGTACTCGACGGTGTAGTCCTTTTCCAGATCGTTGAAATAGGACTTTATCATGTTCTTTTTATAGTTCACAACCAGATAGAACCGGCTGCAGCCCACGTCCTGGAAGCGGTGGATGATGTGCTCGGCGATGGGCAGCTCGCCCACCGGGATCAGGGGTTTGGGCAGGATCTTGGTGTAGGGGTACAGCCGGGTGCCCAGGCCGCCCGCCATCATCACCACCGGCAGGCTCGCCCGCTTGCGGGTGTCGATGTCGAGGCCGTCGGCAAACAGCACGTCCTGGATGCGGCCGGTCTTGTCCAGCAGCGGCAGCGCCTTGATGGTACAGTCCAGCATCATCTGGCGTGCCTGCCCGCGCTGCTCCATCGGCAGGCTGCGGGGGCTGCGGTTCACCGCCTCGGCGGCGGGGCCTTCCAGGCGTCCTCCGGCCAGGATATACCGGCGCAGGTCCCCGTCGGTGAGCACGCCCGCCAGCACGCCGTCCGGGGCGTCGAACAGCACGCCCAGGCCGGTCCTGTCCAGCTGGGCCATCGCGTCCAGCACGCTGGCGCCGGGGACAAGCAGGATATCCTCGATCTTCACAAGGCTCATACACAGCCTCCTTTTTTGCGTCAATGCGCGGTTTTTACAGGCTCAGCAGCACATCCACCACCCGCTGTGCGTCCTCTTTGGAGAGGTTCGTGGAGCAGGGCAGGTTGACGATATGGCCCAGATAGTGCCGGGCGAGGCCGGTGCCGTAGTGCTGGTTTTGGGGGTAGTCGGCCTGGTCCTGAATGAGCGCCCAGATGGGGCGGGTCTGGATCTTCTCGGCCGACAGGCGGCGGATGATCTCGTCGCGGTGCAGCGGATGGGCATCCTCCACAAACAGGCTGTAGAACCAGCGGTTGCTGCGGGTGCCGTCCCGGAAGGGCAGGATGCGGTAGTTGTGTTTGCCGTCCAGACGCTCACGGTAGAACTCGTACATCTCGTTCTTGTGGGCGATGAAGCCCTCCAGCTGCTCCAGCTGGGCCAGGCCCAGCGCCGCCTGCAGGTTGGTGAGGCGGTAGTTGTAGCCCACCTCGTCGTGCACGAAGTGCAGCTCGTCGGCCTTGGCCTGGGTGGACAGGTGCTTCGCGTGCTCGGCCCAGTCGTCGTGGTTGGACACCACCATGCCGCCCGCGCCGGTGGTGATGATCTTGTTGCCGTTGAAGCTGTAGACGCCCACGTCGCCGATGGTGCCCGCGTATTTGCCGGCGTAGCGTCCGGCGGTGAAATAGCTGCCCAGCGCCTCGGTGGCGTCCTCGATCACGATCAGGTGCCAGCGGGCGGCCAGATCCATGATCGCCTCCATGTCGGCCAGGTTGCCGAACACATGCACCACCACGATGGCCTTGATGTGCGCGCCGGTGACGCGGCTGACACAGCGGCCGTCCTTCACCTCGGCGTTTTGGGCGAGGTATTCCTCGGCCAGCTTGGGGTCGAGGCAGAGGGTGTCGTCGCAGCCGAGAAAGACGGGCTGCGCGCCGGCGTAGCGGATGGGGTTGACCGCCGCGATGAAGGTGAGGGTGGGGGCCAGCACCTCGTCGCCGGCGCCGATACCGGCCATCATCATGGCCAGATGCAGGCCGGAGGTGCCGCTGTTGCAGGCCACTGCGCGGGGCATGCCCACATAATCGGCGATGGCCTGCTCAAATTTGGGCACAAGGCTGCCGCCGGTGGACACCCACTCGCTCACCACTGCGTCGTTGACATATTCCTTCTCGTTGTCGCTGAAATTCGGCACCG
>DGYMR06203__coassemble_2001_pt1 | contig 10969 bp, 10 predicted proteins | sample DGYMR06203__metabat2_high_PE_003 | metagenome-assembled genome bin DGYMR06203
GAGCCATGCGGCGAACGATCTGCACGGCAAGCGGAAAAACGGCACGCCCTTTTGCAAAGGCGTGCCGCAGCACATTTTATGCCAGCAGCATGCGGTCGTTGGCGAATTCGCCGCCGCTTGCCTGCTCGAATTTTTCCAGAAGGTCCTGCACATCCAGCTTTTTCTTCTCCTCGCCGGAAATGTCGTAGATCACACGCCCCTCGTGCATCATGATCAGACGGTTGCCATAGTGGATGGCGTCCTTCATGTTGTGGGTCACCATGAGGGTGGTGAGATTGTGTTCCGACACGATCTGCTGGGTGAGCCCCAGCACCTTGTGGGCCGTTTTGGGGTCCAGCGCGGCGGTGTGCTCGTCCAGCAGCAGCAGGCGGGGCTTCTGCAGCGTGGCCATCAGCAAGGTCAGCGCCTGGCGCTGACCGCCGGACAGCAGCCGCACCTTGCTGGTGAGACGGTCCTCCAGGCCGAGGTCCAATGTTTTCAGACGCTCGCGGTAAAACTCCCGCTCGGCGTTGGTGATGCCCCAGCCCAGCCCGCGCCGGCGTCCGCGGCGATAGGCCATCGCCAGGTTTTCCTCGATGCCCATATCGCCCGCCGTGCCCATCATCGGGTCCTGGAACACACGCCCCAGCAGAGCGGCGCGGCGGTATTCCGGCATCCGGGTGATGTCGGTGTCGTCCAGGCGGATGCTGCCCTCGTCGGGGATATACACGCCCGCGATGAGGTTGAGCATCGTGGACTTGCCGGCGCCGTTGCCGCCGATCACGGTGATGAAATCGCCGTCGTTGATGGTGAGGTCAAGCCCCTTGACAGCCACCTTTTCGTTGATGGTGCCGGCGTTGAAGGTCTTGCCGACCTGTTCGATTTTCAGCATCGGTCAGCCCTCCTTTGCGGCCGCGGCCGTCTTTTTGCGGGTGGATTTTTTCTTTTTGAGGTTGGGCACAGCCAGAGCGACCGCCACCACCGCCGCGCTGAACAGCTTCATATCGTTGGTGTTCAGTCCCAGCTGCATCACCAGTGCGATCACCGCGTAGTAGATCACGGCGCCGGCCACCACAGCGGCCAGCAGGCAGGCGAAATTGCCCTTCTGTGCAAACACAACCTGCCCGATGATGACGCTGGCCAGGCCAACCACGATGGCGCCGCGGCCCATGCTGACATCGGCATATCCGTTATACTGGGCCAGCAGGCCGCCGGACAGGCCCACCAGACCGTTGGAGATCATCAGGGCCACCAGCTTGGTGGTGTTGGTGTTGACGCCCTGCGCGCGCACCATGTTCTGGTTGTTGCCGGTGGCGCGGATGGCACAGCCAAGCTCGGTGCCGAAGAACCAGTACATCGCCCCGATCACCAGCACCGAGAACACCGCGCCCACGAGAATGGCCATCGGGATGTTGCCCAGCGAGATGATGGTCTCCTTGCCCAGCAGCGCCACGTTGGCACGGCCGAGGATGCGCATGTTCACCGAATACAGGCCAAGCTGGGTGAGAATACCGGCCAGGATGGGCGGTATGCCCAGCTTGGTGTGCAGCAGGCCGGTGGCCAGGCCGCACAGCATGCCCGCCAGGATGCTGAACACGAGGCTGACGAGCGGATGCACGCCGGCAATGATCAGCACGGCCGAAACGGCGCCGCCGGTGCAGATGCTGGAATCCACCGTAAGATCGGCGAAATCAAGCAGACGGTAGGTGATGTACACGCCCAGCGCCATAATGCCCCACACCAGCCCCTGGCTGATGGCTGCCGGCATTGCGCTGAGAACTCCGGTTATAATGCCCATGAAAGCAACTCCTCACGCTGTGGACCACTGCGGCCCGCTTATTTCAGTTTGTCGGGGATGGTGACGCCCAGCGTGGCGGCCATGTCCTCGTTGACAACATACTTCATATCATCCTCGGCCGCAAAGCCAACCGGGATATCGGCCGGCGATTTGCCGTCCTTCAGGATCTGGATGGCCTGCTCGGCAGTCATCTCGCCCAGACGGTAGTAGTCCACGCTGTAGGTGGCCAGGCCGCCGGACAGGGTCATGTTCTCCTCGCCGCAGATGACGGGGATCTTGGCCGGGCCGGTGATCTGGGCCACCGTGGGCATCGACGAAGCAAAGGTGTTGTCGGTGGGAATGTAGATGGCATCCACCTCGCTGCACGCCTTCTGGGTGACGGCCTGGATCTCGTTGGAATCGGCGGCGGTGTAGATCTTGACCTCATACCCCTGCTTTTCCAGCTCTGCCTGGGCCTGCTCCGCCTGCAGCACCGAGTTGCTCTCGGCCGAACAGTAGAGGATGCCCACGGTCTCGGCGTCGGGCGCAAAATCGGCCACCAGCTCGATCTGCTTGGACAGGTACTGGTTCATATCCGAGGTGCCGGTGACGTTCTCGCCGGGAACATCGCTGGCGGGGTCGGTCACGGCGGTGACCAGAATGGGGATATCCTGGGTGGCCTGTGCCACCGCCTGCGCGGCCGGAGTGGCGATGGCGAGGATCAGATCCTTTTTGTCGCTGACGAACTTCGACGCGATGGTGGAGCAGGCCGCCTGGTCGCCGGAACCGTTCTGCACTTCGATCTCGATGTTCAGGCCGGACTCGTTCATTTTATCCTGGAAGCCCTGACAGGCGGCGTCCAGCGCATTGTGCTGCACCAGCTGTACAATGCCGATCTTGAAGCTGTCCCCTTCCCCTCCGCTCGGCTGTCCTGCGGACCCCTGCTGCGAGGAAGCGCTGCCGCAGCCCGCCAGCACACCGGCGGCCAGGCACACGGCGGCAGCCGATGCAATCCACTTTTTCATATACAATCCCTCCATTGTCCTGTGCGCCATGCCGCGGCCCCTCCCGTTGGCCGGAAGCGTGAGACGCAACTTTATTGGACTAAAGTATAGCACAGGTGGGGCGGGATTCTCAAGGAGCTATATAGACAAAAAGTGAATAAATTATGAAAAACATTTTTACCGTTTGCACAATATTCAGTTTTTTTGTGTTTCTATACGGCATTCCCCGCCCACGCAGATCCACAAGCTCTTCACAGGCCGCGGTGAAGGGGTCCTGCCGGAGCACGAGGAAGTCTGCATAGCTGCCGGGACGCAGCTGCCCGCAATGTTCGAGACCCATCGCGGCGGCCGCCGAGGTGGTGAACAGGGCCGCCGCCTGCGTGCGGGAAAGAGCCTGCTGCGGGTTCCATCCGTTTTGCGGCTGTCCGCTGAAATCCCGGCGGGAGACGGCGCAGTAGATGCCCTTGAAGGGGCTGCAGGGTTCCACCGGGCAGTCGCTGCCGCCCGACACCAGTGTTCCCTGCTCACACAGCGTACGCCAGGCATAGCTGGTGGAGGCAAGCCGGCGGCCCACCCGCTGGTCGGCCATATGCAGATCGTATTCCAGAAAGACGGGCTGTGCATACACCTGCACGCCCATCCGCCGGATCCGCTCCAGAAGCGCGGCGTCGGTGATCTGGCAGTGAACGATCCCGTGCGGCAGGGAGGGAGCGGGCCCCGGCTGCTGCATCGCCTGTTCGATGGCGTCCAACACCCGGCGGATGGCTCCGTTTCCGATGGCGTGCACCGCCGCGTGCATCCCGTACCGGTGCGCCATGCCGATCAGCTCGGCCAGCTGTTCGGTGGTATACAGGCCCATCCCCTGCTCTCCCGGCGCGTCGGCATAGTCCTGCTCCAGCAGCGCGGTGCGCGCTCCCAGCGAACCGTCCGCCAGCAGCTTGAGCGGCCCGATGGTGAACCAGTCGTCGCCCTGTCCGGCCCGATACCCGGCGTCCAGAAAGCGCTGCAGCTGCTGCGGGGTGGAGAGCAGGCACTGCTGGTTCACCCGCAGCGGCATTCCCTCCGCGCGCAGCTCGTCGTAGGCCTGCAAGACCATCTCCCAGCTGCATCCCGGCGCTGTTTCCAGGTCCTCGCTGGCCACGAAGGTGAGGCCGGATGCCGCCGCGTGCTGCATCCCGGCGCGCAGCCAGCGTTTCAGGCAGGCAATGTCCGGCGCAGGGCGCAAACTGTCCAGGAAGGTGATGCCGTATTCCTTGAAGCGGCCGTTGGGGAATCCATCCTCGATCTCAAATTCCCCCTGCCGAGGCTGCGGCGTATCGGCTGTGATCCCCACTGCCCGCAGGGCGGCCGTGTTGCAGATCGCCATATGGCCGCAGACACGGCGCAGGATCATCGGATGATTGGGCGCGACACGGTCGAGCTCCCGCCGGGTGGGAAGGAGCGCCGGCGAAAACCGGTCTTCGTTGAAGCCGGCGGCGTCGATCCACTCTCCCGGCGCCAGCTGGTTTTCCCGCAGATAGCGCGCCACCATCCGCTGCATCTGTGCCCAGTCGGACGCCCGGCTGACGTCCAGACTGCACAGCCTGCGGCCCAGGCTCATCAGATGCATATGGCTGTCGCCCATCCCCGGCATGACCACCGCGCCCTCCAGATCGACGGATTCGTCGGCGGCGATCTCCCCGGCGGCTTCTCCCGTCCACAGGACCCGCCCGTCCTCGACCAGCATGGCGGCCGCATGCGGAAGACGCGGGTCCATTGTATAAATGTGTGCGTTGCAGAACAGACGTTTCATAAAAATCCCCTTCAAAAAAGCCCTGTGCGGCCGGCACAGGGCTGGATTCACTCAGAAAATGCTGGCCGCTGCCGTGATGGAATCCCGCAGATCGGCACGAAAACGGGCATCGCTTGGCGAAAGGCTGGCGATGCAGCAGCCCTGGCTTCCGTTGTGCGCTGTGGAGTGGATGAACAGCCCTTTTCCCAGGTACATCGCCACATGGCCGGGGAAAAACAGCAGATCGGCCGGGCGGATTTCCTCCAGCGGGATGGGATGCAGCGCGAAGCCCTCCTTCAGCTTGGCGTCGCGGTAGATGGTGATGCCGTTGAGCAGATAGGCCATCGACACAAGGCCGGAACAGTCAACCCCCTGCACCGTCTTGCCGCCCCAGCGATATTGCGCGCCCAGATAGGAGCGGGCGGCATCGCACAGTGCGCGGCGCAGGGCGGCTGGGTCCTGTGCATGCCAGTCGCCGGGCCGCCGTTCCAGACAGCGTGCGGGGACCCATCCGGCAGCACCGTCCGGCAGCAGCACAGGCGTCCAGGCGTTTTCCTCCTTGCGTGCGGGGTCGGGACAGAGCCGTCCGCCGCGGGGGAGATCGGCCAGGCGTCTGCCCTGCACCCGCGGTGCATCCAGCACATCCGCCCAGCCGCAGCTCACCTGAAACCGGGCCGCGGTCTCCCATCTGTCCGCGTCGCATTCCAGCAGGCACTCCTCCGGCACCCAGCCGGTATAGCGGTAACCCGTCTCCACCCGGCAGAATCCATTCTGCCGTCCGCTGATGCGGACCGTCATGCCGAACAGCACCTCGTCGGCCAGCTCGCCGATCTCCGGGGATGCGTACAGCGGCGCGATCGCGCGGCATACCACAGCGTCCATCTCGTTCCCCTCCCGTTATTCCAGAATCGTCAGCGTGCCGGCAGTGGCGTCCATCATGGCGTTCAGTCCCAGCGGCAGGCTCATGGTGGGCATCGAATGGCCGCAGGCAACATGGGTCAGCACCGGCTTGCACTCGTCCAGCAGCAGCTCCCGCAGCACCTCCTCGATGGTCAGGCTGCGGGCGGGATTTTCCGGCTCGCAGTTGGTGAAATCGCCCAGCAGGATGCCGTCGCAGTCAGACAGCTTTCCCGCCTGTTTCAGCTGCAGCAGCATCCGGTCGATGCGGTAGGGTTCCTCGTCCACATCTTCCAGGAACAGCAGCTTGTGCCGGGTGTCGATCTCCCAGGGCGTGCCCAGTGTGGACACCACCAGCGACAGGTTCCCGCCCACCAGCTGGCCGCGGGCACGTCCTTTGGCCAGGCAGCGCATCGGGCGGTCGTCGGGATTGTACATCGGCCCCAGCGCTCCCACAAACAGCGCGCGGCGAAGGCTGGCTCTGGTGTAGTCGTCCATGCCGGCATACCACTCGGTGGCCGGCATCGGGATGTGCCAGGTGGCTATGCCGCAGCGCTGGTTCAGCTGGATATGCAGAGCGGTGATGTCGCTGTAACCGCCGAAAAATTTGGGATGCGCCGCGATGGTGTCCCAGTCCAGGCGGTCCATCAGGCGCTGTGCGCCGTAGCCGCCGCGCATACACAGAATGCCCGCAATGGTATCGTCCGCAAACGCGGTGTTCAGGTCGGCGGCGCGGCGGGCGTCTTCCCCTGCAAAATGGCCGTGCTGCTTTTCGCAGCTGGGCATCACCACCGGGTCCAGGCCCAGCGCGCGGATGCTGTCCAGCGCAGGCTCCAGTCTGCCCTCCGGCATCGGGCCGGAGGGACACAGCACAGCCACGCGCGCACCGGGATACAAGGGCATCGGCTTAATCATGATCGTTGTCTCCGTTCTGTTGCAAAATGGTTTGATAGGCATCCAATTCCCTGCGGTTGGCACGCACGAAATGTCCCGGCTCCGCCTCGCACCACGCGGGGGGATCGGCATCGTATTCATGGCAGGAGGGATCGTATACCACCAGCTTTTTCTCCCGCTCTGCGCGGGGGGCGGGGATGGGCACCGCCGACAGCAGCGCCCTGGTATACGGGTGCAGCGGATGCCGGAACAGGGTCTCGGTATCGGCAAGCTCCACCAGCCGCCCCAGATGGATGACGGCAATCCGGTCGCAGATAAAGCGCATCACCGAAAGATCATGGCTGATGAAGAGATAGGTGAGGCCGCGCTGCTTTTGCAGCTGGCTCAGAAGGTTCAGCACCTGTGCGCGGATCGAGACGTCCAGCGCCGAGATGGGCTCGTCGGCAACGATGAATTCCGGCTCCATGATCAGCGCCCGCGCAATGCCGATGCGCTGGCGCTGCCCGCCCGAAAACTCGTGCGGAAAGCGGCTGGCAAACTCGGGCAGAAGGCCCACCTCCCGCAGCGCCTGTTCCACCTTTTCCCGCCGCTGGGCTTCCGACAGCCCGCGGCCATACAGCCCCTCGCTGACGATATAGTCCACCTTCGCGCGCTCGTTCAGGCTGGACATCGGGTCCTGAAAGATCATCTGCAGCTTCCGGGTCACCTCGCGGTCGAGCGCGCGCGGGATGCGTCCGCTGATGCGCTGGCCGTCGTACAGGATCTCGCCGCCGGCCACCGGGTTCACCCGGATGATCGCACGGCCGATGGTGGTTTTTCCGCTTCCGCTCTCCCCCACCAGGCCAAAGGTCTCCCCGCGCCGGATATCAAAGCTGACATTCTGAACGGCTGTGAATTTCTGGCGTCCGCTGCCGAAGGTGACGGTCAGATCCTTCACCTGCACCAGCGGAGTGTTGCTGTTGCTCATTTCCACAGCCCTCCTTCCCGCAGCTTGCGGATGCTCTCCGGCGACTCCACCTTGGGAGCGCGCGGGTCCAGCAGCCAGGTGCGCGCTCTGTGTGTGGGGCTGACCTCAAAATAGGGCGGACGCTTGACGAAGTCGATCTTCAGCGCATGGGGATTGCGCGGCGCAAAGGCGTCGCCCTGAATTTCGGTGAACAGGTTGGGCGGCGTGCCCTGTATGGAATAGAGTTCGTCTCCCCGCTCGGCCAGCTGCGGCAGGCTGGACAGCAGCGCCCAGGTATAGGGATGGCGCGGGTCGCAGAACACTTCCTCACAGCGCCCGATCTCCACGATATCGCCCGCGTACATCACCGCGATGCGGTCGGCCACACTGGCAACCACGCCCAGATCGTGGGTGATATAGATGGTGGTGAGCTGGTATTTTTCTTTCAGCCGGCGGATCAAGTGCAGGATCTGCGCCTGGATCGTCACATCCAGCGCGGTGGTGGGCTCGTCGCAGATCAGGATCTCCGGGCGGCAGGCCACCGCAATGGCGATCACAACGCGCTGGCGCATACCGCCCGAGAACTCGTGCGGATATTGCTTATAGCGGCGTTCGGGGTCGGTGATGCCCACATCGCCCAAAATGCGCACCGTCTCGGCGCGCGCCGCCTCCCCAGAAAGGCCCTGGTGCAGAACGACCGCCTCGGTGATCTGGGCGCCCACTGTTTTCAGCGGATTCAGGCTGGTCATGGGGTCCTGCATCACCATCGCGATCTTCTTGCCGCGGATGCCCAGCCACTGCTTTTCGGTGGTGTACTGGGTGAGATCCTCCCCGCCGAACCAGATATGCCCGGCCGTGATGGAGCCGTTGGCGTCCAGCAGCCCCATAAAGGTTTTACACAGCACGCTTTTGCCGCTGCCCGATTCGCCCACGATGGCAAGGCTTTCGCCCTTCTCCAGCGTCAGGCTGACGTCCCGGATGGCGTTCAGCACCTTGCCGCGCAGCGAGAACTGCACCCGCAGCCCTTCCACCGAAAGGATGGTATTGCTCATTTTATTCTCCTCCTTCCGGCGTCAGAACACGTGATTTTTGGGATCGGCGGCATCCGCAAATGCATTGCCGATGATGTAAAAGCTGATGGTGATGACGCTGAGCACCGCCGTGGGGAACAGCAGCTGATACTCCATACCGTGGGTGGTCATCACGGTGCGGCCGGTATTGATGAGGTTGCCCAGGCTGGGCGTGTCCACCGGCAGGCCCAGGCCAATGTAGGTGATGAATACCTCGTTGCCGATGGCGGCGGGAATGGCGAGCGCCATCCGCAGCATGATGATGCTGACCAGATACGGCAGCAGATTGCGCAGCATGATCCGGTGCAGCGGCGTGCCCAGGCAGCGGGAGGCCAGATTGTAGTCGCGGTCTCGGATGATGATGACCTGGTTGCGGATGAACCGCGCCATCTGCGCCCATCCGGTCATGCACATTGCAAAGATCAGCGTGCCGATGCCGGGGCGCATGATGTAGGAGAGAAGGATCAGCACAATGGTCTGCGGGATGTTGTCGATGATGTTGTACACTTCGGTGAACACAACGTCCAGCTTGCGCAGATATCCCCACAGAATGCCCACGCAGATGCCCACGACCGCCTCCACACAGGCCACCGAGAACCCGATGAACAGGCTGGTGCGGGTGCCGCTCCACACCATGCTCCACAGGTCCTGGCCGATGGAGTTGGTGCCGAACCAGAACTCGGCGTCCGGCTTGCGGTTGGCCATATGCATCCCGGTGACCGGGTCGTTATTGATCAGGGTGGCCGGGCGCTGGCCGGGCAGATAGGGCTGGATAAAGGTGAACAGCAGGATCACCGCGATCAGAATGAGAAGCCCCATCGCCACCTTGTTGCGGCGGAACACCGCGAAGGTGCTTTTCCAATAGGAATAGTTGGAATAACCGGTCTGCTCGGCGCGGTCGGGGTCGTAGTCGGCAAACTGGAACAGCTCGGCGTCCACGGATTGCTGCAGCGCCTGCTCTGCCGCCTGTGCCAGCTGTTTTTCTTTTTGGATTCGATAGGCCATTGTTTACCGTGCCCCCTCTTTTTTTGTAAAGCTGATGCGCGGGTCCACCAGAGCCATCAGCAGATCACCGGCCAGAAGCCCCAGAATGCCCAGCACCGCAAACACCAGCACCAGCGCCTGCACCATTGTGTTGTCCTGCCGCTTGATGACGTCCACCAGCAGCCCGCCCATGCCGGGAACTGAATACAAACTCTCCACATAGATGGAGCCGCAGATGGTCATCAGGATGGAACCGGGCAGATACTGCACCATCGGCACCAGCGCATTGCGCAGCACATGCTTTTTCATGATGTCCTTTTCCGGCACGCCCTTTGCACGCGCCAGCTTGACATAATCCTTGTTCTGCTCATCCACCATATAGCGGCGCAGCCACATAGCGTAATAGGCGATGTTGCCAAGCGAAAGGCTGAGCACCGGGAGCACCCAGCACCGCCAGTCGCTCTCGTCGAACAGCATGGGGATGCGCAGATACTTGGTGCCGTACAGCTGGATCAGCAGATAATACACCGCCGCCGGAACGGCCTGAATGAGCACCACAAAAACAGTGCCGAATTTATCCCCGATTTTCCAGCGGGTCCGGTTGCTGCGCGCCATCAGAATGCCCAGCGGAACGCCCACCACCAGCGCAAGGCCCAGGCTCATCAGGCCCAGCTTGATGGACACCGGCGCCTTTTCGGCCAGGATGGTGTTGATGGAAACGTTCTGGCGATATTTATTGGATACCCCCAGATCAAAGTGGAGCAGCTGGTTGTAGAACCTTCCCAGCTGCACCGGCAGCGGATCGCGCAAGCCCAGCGTGGTGAGCTCGGCCTCGATCTGCGCGGGAGTGAGCTTGTCGTAGTTGTTGAAATATCCCTCCTCCGGCATCAGCCGAAGCAGGGAAAAAATGATCGTGACAATAAAAAACAGTGTGATGAGGCTTCTGCCCAGGCGTTTGAGCACATAGCGCAGCATGATATTCCCCCGCTCTCTTGTTGGTGCTGCCGGCAAACGGCATTTTATTCATTATACACAAAATTTCATCACTGCGCAAGGCGGCCGAATGGCAAAACGCGCCGCTCTTTTTATCCGTTGGGATACAGGGCGGCGTCTGGCGAAATCATAAGTCTGCAAAGATGCGGGAGCGGGATACCAATGCCGAAAGAGTTTTTCTTTGTACGTACCGCGCGTGCCGAAAAGCGCAGCTTCTAATCGGGCATTTTTTATCCAGACAAAACAAAAAGCCCGAACGCAAACTGCGTCCGGGCTGTATCTGGCAGGCGCGGTCAGTTTAGATTGCGAGCATCCGCAAAAGGGTACAGGCAACCGAACTGCCAAAACAGCGGTCCCACGCTTTCAAAGATATTCGCTCATCATCTGTTCTGTCAAATGGCTTTTTTACGCACTCTCGTCCTAATCATTCGTCTGGGAGAATAAATATTTGCCTGCAATCATGAAACGAGTTTATCTTCTCAAGCGTGACCGAAAGTCTTGTGTCGCATTGAATGGTTTGACCTGTCTTCAGTTTAGAAAAATCGACCATTTTTACGTTTTCGCCGACTATTTCATAAATTTTTACTTTTCCATTGACCGTCATGGTCACCGAAGCTGGCTCGCCATTATCCAACAACAATTTGATATACTCAT
>DGYMR06203__coassemble_2034_pt1 | contig 10831 bp, 4 predicted proteins | sample DGYMR06203__metabat2_high_PE_003 | metagenome-assembled genome bin DGYMR06203
GCAACCTGTGGGCCTCCATTCTGGTGCTGGCTGCCGCGGTGGTGCGGCTGGACGGCGAGCGCATCCGCCCCAGCGACGACCTCAACCAGCGCGACATCCCGGATGTGGTGCACAGCCATCTGGAGGATCTGGAGCGGCGGCTGCGCCGGCTGGAGCACAGAGAATAACGGGGCGTTTCCCATTGTTTTGTCACAAATTTGTGGTATGATAAAAGCCGGGCCTGTGCGGCCCGGCGTATTTTTTGACAAAAGGAGTTTTTGAATGATGAAACGTCTGCTTTCTCTGTGTGCGGCGGCCGCTGTGACGCTGGGCCTGCTGGCCGGGTGCTCGTCCGCTCCCACTCCCCAGCCCGACGGCGAGGATCTGCTCTCCGGCACCCATCACGCCGAGATCGTGGTGAAGGACTACGGCACCATCAAGGTGGAGCTGGACGCCGACACCGCTCCCATCACGGTGACCAACTTTGTGAATCTGGCCAAGGACGGCTTCTACGACGGCCTGACCTTTCACCGCATCATCAGCGGCTTCATGATCCAGGGCGGCGACCCCAACGGTGACGGCACCGGCGGTTCCGAGGAAACCATCAAGGGCGAGTTTTCCGAAAACGGCGTGGAGAACGACATCTCGCACGAGCGCGGCGTGATCTCGATGGCGCGCGCGCAGGATATGGACAGCGCCAGCAGCCAGTTCTTCATCATGCACGCCGACGCCGACTATCTGGACGGCAACTATGCGGCCTTCGGCCATGTCACCGAGGGCATGGAGGTGGTGGACGCCATCTGCGACAGCACCCCGGTGACCGACAACAACGGCACCGTGGCCAAAGAGAACCAGCCGGTGATCGAGTCCATCACCATCATCGACTGACCCCGCTTTTTCGACACCAAAACACACCGTGTCCCCTTCCCCGGGCGCACGGTGTGTTTTTTTGCCGCCCGAAAACGCCGGTCAGACGCTGTCCGGGTGGTATTTGCGGCGGGTGGCGTCGCCGCCCCGCAGATGGCGCTCGGCTTTGTTTTTGGCCAGCACCGTCCGCACCTGGCGCGCCAGCGCGGGGTTCAGACGCCGCAGACGGCTGGTGATGTCTTTATGTACCGTACTTTTTGAAATTCCAAACTGCATGGCCGCACCGCGCACCGTCGCGCCTGTTTCCAGGATATATTCCGCCAGGCGCGCCGCTCGTTCCTCCGGGTTGCCTTTCATGGGTAGTCTCCCCTTTCCCCTGGTGTTTTTTACAGCTTATGAAACACCGAGGAAGGGTATGATTCCCGCGCCGTGTGCGCGGAGTTGAGCGGATAGACAGAACAGGCCGCCGCGGGGTTTTGATCCCGCGGCGGCCTGGCTGTCTGCTTGAAAGGCTGACTGCCCTGATATACCAGTGATCAGAACGATCTGCGGCGCCGCACCAGGATAACGGCTGCCGTCAGACAGGACAGTCCCGCCAGCAGCAGGAAACTGTATACAGGCGCTTCGCCCGTGGGAGGAAGCACCGGCTCGGCCGTGGGCTGCACGGTCGGCTCATCGGTGGGCTGAGCGGTCGGCTGGGCCGTCGGCTCGGCGGTCGGTTTTGCCGTGGGCTGAGCGGTGGGCTCGGCCGTAGGCTCGGCGGTGGGTTCGGCCGTGGGCTGCGGCCGGCTTGCCTGCATGGCGTCAAAGGCAGCCTGCAGGTCGCTCAGCTGCTGGTCGATGACGTCCTGCAGCGCGTTCGCATCTTCCAGCACCGCTTTCGCGCGCTCCCGCTCCTGCTGCCAGACCTGCCAGGCTTCGTCGGTGGCTCCGTCCTGCTTCTCGTCCGCGGTGCGGTCGTAGAACTCCTGCAGGGCGGTCTTGTTTCCGGTCATGCTCAGCGAATGCACCGCGTCCAGCAGCGCGTTGTAGCAGGCTGTCAGCTCCTGCTCGGAGGGGGACTCCTGGGCCAGCAGTGCGTCGGCCTGCTCCAGAGCCGCTTCCAGCTTCTCCTTCACGGAGGCGATCACCCACTGGTAGTCCTCTTCCTGCTGACGGGCGCGGGCGTATTCCACCAGCTCGCGCAGTTCTTCCTTGTCCACGACCACGGTGCGGGGCAGCACCGTCACTTCACACACGGCGCGCAGCGAGGTGCCCTGCACCGATCCTTCCACCGTGAAGGTGCCTTCCTGTGCATAGCGGTCGGCGGGGATCTCATCCCATTCCACCGCCACCGGCGCGGTGTGGCCGTCCTCATAGACGGCATTCACCGTTTCGGGAAGCTGGGGGGCGACCTCCTGGATGGTCTGGACCTGTACGGTCTCCAGCGAGGCGATGACCTCGGAGGGGTCCTTCTCCATCTCGCGGATGGACACGTCGTCCAGGCTGAGATAGGCGTATTCCATGTAGCTGCCTTCGGGCTTTTCGCCTTCGGCCGGCGCGTTCTGGATATCCTTCAGATACAGCAGCGCCAGATAGCAGCCCTCGGTATCGCCGGTGTTGAAGGAAAGCGTCACCGTCCTGCCTTCTTCGTTCAGCTCGGTGGCCTCCAGCACCTGGCTGCACACCTTTGTGCCGTCGGGGCGCAGCACCGCGATCTCGTGGTAACCGGTCAGGCCGGTCTCGTAGGTGAATTTCAGCTCATAGTCGGTATTCGGCTGCAGCACCACATCTTCACGGGTGCGCAGGGCTTCGCCCACCCGCCCGAATTCGTTGCTCTTCAGCGAGAAATTGCCGTTGAGCACATAGTTGGTGAACTGGTCCATCTCCTCGCGGTACTCGGCCAGATGGGTGTAGCCGCCGCTCAGATAGGAGTAGGTGAAGGCGCCCAGGCCCTGCTCCACGTTTTCAAAGTCCTCGTAGAGCACATAGTCCTCGTATTCGTCCTCTCCGGCCAGGATCGGGGTGGTGAGATTGGTGAAGAGGGTCACGTCGTCCACCAGCACGGCGTCCGTGCCGCAGGCGGCCTCCAGCGACAGCTGCGCCTCGGTGACGCCCTCCGGCACATGGAAGGTGACGCGCACCTTCTGGAAGTTGTCCCATTCGCCGGCGCCGGCGGCGGGGAAATATTTGCTCTGGTCATAGTGGCGCAGGGTGGTGGGCAGCGCGGTGGCCGTGCGCTCGCCCTCTCCGGCATCCACCGAAACGGTGAGCTGCCCGTCCTCGCCCACATTCGTGAACAGATAGAGGGTGTAATCCTGTCCGGGCTCCAGGCCGGTGATGGTCTGGCTGAGACGGGAGGTCTGGCCTTCTCCGGTGACCGAGAGACGGGTCTCCCAGGTGGCGGAATCCTTGACGACCTCGGCCTCGGCGTCGCCGGATACCTCCCAGCCCGCCAGCGAGGTGTCGTCAAAACCGGGGTTGCTCATGCCGCTGCCGCTGCCGAAATCTCCGGCCACACGCGGCGCCGGGGAACCGTGGGGATACAGCACGTATCCGGTCTCTGCCTGGGCGTCCAGCGTGATCTCGCCGTTCACGATGTCGATGGTGGCAACCAGCTCCTTGTCGTCGCCGCTGAGCTGGTAGAGGTCGGCCTGGTCGATGCCGGCCCAGTTTTCCGGGACCTGCCAGGTGGTCTCGCCGCCCTTTGCGTTCCAGTGGTAGATCTTGCCCGCTTCGGTGGGGTCTTTTTCGGTGCTATCCTCGGTGTACCAGGGGATGAACAGGACCGCGTCGCCGGTGTCCGAACCGGCCCAGGTGGCGTCCTGCTGATCGAGGTTCCACCACTCCCACTCGGCCAGCAGCCGGCCGTTGCGGGTGAGGCGGACGGTGCTGCCGTCGCCCTGTACGCCCGCGCCGGTCTTTTCGGTGCGCACGCCGTCCGAGAACTGCACGAAGTCGTCCTCGATCTGCATCACTTCAAAGTGCTGCAGGTATTTGGCGGGGAGCACATGGTTGAAGAAGTCTGTGGTGGCTTCGCTGATATTGTTCTGGTTGCCCCAGGAACCAACGCGCGGCATGATGCCGGTGTTGAACAGCGCGTTGGTGACGAACACATCCACATCCGGCTTCACAAAGCGCAGGATGGTGCTGTTGTTGCCGTGGTTGGGGTAGGAGCGGTCGCGTCCCCAGTGGGTGAAGGCCGCGCCGGTCTCCAGCGAACCGCCGAACTCGGTGCCGGCGATGAGGCCCAGGCCGTTCAGGTTCTCCACCAGGTCCCGTGCCATCCAGGTGGTGCCGCTGTAGATGTCCACATATACGAAGGACAGGCCGGGCAGCGTTTCTTTCAGGCGGCGCAGGTTCTCGGCGCGGTTGCCGGAAAGGATATCCTTTGTCTCATCCACCCAGTAGGCCTGGTCGATCCAGCCCCAGTTGGCGCTCAGAGGACGGGTCATCACATCCTCGTTGAAATAGAAGGCGTCGGGATTGTGCTCGCTGACGTTGATGTGCACGCCGAACTTGACATTGTAGTCCTTGCCTTCCTCGATGATGGCGTTGAAGTCCTCCGCCCCGCCCTGGCGGACGCCCACATGCCCGCCGTAGTCGGCGTGGGAGTCGTCGTGGCCCTCGGCGGCGAAGCCCTTGTGCATCACCATCTGGCCGAAGCCGTCGGTGTAGTTGTAGATGGTCTTGGCCAGATCCAGCGTGCGCAGGAACGGCTGCTGCACCTGGCTGGCAAAGTTCATCGTGATGTACATCATGTTGTCTTTCATGGTGTCCATCCCGTAGATTTCGGTGCGGATGTTGCGGTGATTGGCCGCGGCGTCCTGCCAGTCGACCGCGCCGCTGCCGTTGTAGTCGGCGCAGACGGCCACCTTCGACCAGGGCAGTTCCGGCTCGTTCTCCTCCTGCAGGTCCAGCGGGGTGCGCAGGGTGAAGGTACCGTCGCCGATCCAGCCCTGGGTGCCGGCCTCGGTCTCCTCGAAGCCCACCGTCAGCTTTTGCGCCGATTCAAAAATGTTGTTGTTGATGGTGGCGGCCAGCCCGCCGCCGGACAGCATGGCATACCCGCGGGACGCCTGCATGGCGCCGGGGAACTGTTCCGCCGTGTCGTAGATGTGGTCGGTGACCTGGAACCAGCCGCCCTGCGCTTCCACCGAGGCATGGCTGGCCGCGGCGTCGCCGGCGGGAGTGGCGGCCAGCGCGCTGTTTTCAAAGCGCATGGTCTCCACCAGCAGCTCGCCCTCTTCCTGCAGGTCTGTCATCTGCATCTGCAGCACGCCGTCCTTCACCTGATAGCGCAGCGTCATCTTCACCTGCTGCAGCGGGAAATCAAGGGTGTATTCCAGCGTGTCGTCCGCGGTTTTTTCCGCGCTCACCAGCGGCACGCAGCGGCTGCCGTTGAGGTACACGCCGTATTTCTTCGCCACCGAACCGGGCAGCACGCCGCCGTCCATCCGGTATTCGATCACCCGCGGGAAGGCCGCGTCCATCGTCACAGACAGCTCGCCGTCGGTGATCTCCACCGGCTGCTCGGGACGGTCGTCTGCGGCGGGTTCGTAGTTTTCGGTGATCTTCAGGTTATCCAGCAGCACCACGCCCGGCTTCCACTGCTTGCGGATGCCGAAACGTCCGGCCGATTCGCTCAGCGTATCCACCGCCCCGGCAAACACCTGCTTGCCGTCCAGCTCCAGCGACACGTTGCTGCCCTGGACGCTGAGCTTGACATGCACGGTGGTATCGGGCTTCAGCGCGGTGCTCACCGCCATGCCGCCGTACTGCGTGTCGCACAGCCAGAACCAGGAGCTGCCGGTGTCGTAGAACACCGACTGATAGCCGGTCTCGTCCGCGCGGAACAAAAAGCCCACCCGGCCGAAGTCGCTGTCTTCCTGGTTTTCGGGCAGCATGCTGCAGAAATCGAATTCATAGGTGCCGTCCACCAGCAGCGGGGTGTCCATCGCGATCGCGTTGCTGACCGCGCTGATGTCCAGGCGCAGCTGGCCGTCCTCTGTCTGGGACGCCTGCGCGCCGGTCCAGCCGCCCAGATTGTCGGCATCGGAAAAATCGTTGGAATACCAGTAGAGCTCGCGGAATTCACTGCCCGACACCGCCAGTTCCAGCGGGCTGTCGGTGGGGTTGTACAGGCCCAGCGTGCCCTCCTGCTCCGGGCAGGGGTTGGCGGCGCGGCCGATCTCCACATCGTTCAGGAAAACGCGGCACTCGGCGCCGGCCTGCACCACGCACACCTTCACGCTGTCCCCGGCGCTGAAACGGAGGCTGTCGGAAGCCACCGTCGTGCTCTCTCCGTTTGCAAAGCGCAGCGTGTAGCTGCCGTCGCCCAGCGTATAGAGGGCGGTATACGCCTCGTCCGTCGCCTGGAACACCACGCCGAAGGCGCCGTTCTCACCGGCGCGCAGACGCCATGTGTTGGCGCCGCCCGCGCGCACTTCCTCCTTGTTGTTCAGCACAACGCCGTTGGCCGGGATGGTGAAGCCGGCAAGGCCGTCCTCCACCACGGGATTGCCCGTCCAGTCGGCTGCGTCCTGCGCGTAGTCCTCCGACCACTCCAGGCGCGGCAGCACTACCTCCGGTTCCTCGTAGTCTCTGCCCATGTCGAGCATCTCTTCGGTGAAGATCAGATCGTCCACATAGAAGGTGGCCCCGCCGGGATTGCGGAACCCGTAGGTGCCGGCGTTGGGCGAAAGTCCCGCCTGGGTGAACACGCCGTAGCGCATGCCGTTCACCGCGATCTCCACATCGTCGCCATTGAACTGGAGCTTGATGTCGAGCCATTCATTGGTGGGCAGGGTCTTGAGGGTGGGCAGATAGGTGGGATAGCCCACATTGTAGGAGCCTTCGTTGCACACATACCACGCGCCGGACTGGGTGAACTGGTTGGCCTCCTTCACCGCATCCTCGGCGCGGTAGATGAATCCGAACTGGAAATACACGCTGCTGGTGGGATGCTCGGCCTTCACCCGCATCGAGAGGGTGCCGTCCTTGATGGCCGGCGCCGACGCATCGCGCGCAAAGTAGCGCCCTGCTTCGCCCGCTTCAAAATTGGACACTTTCAGGACATGGTTGCCGGGCTGGTCGGGGTCCTCCACCACCTCGGCCCGCGCGCCTTCCCATTCGCCGGGTTGACCGTCCTCATAGTCCTTCTCATAGCGGATCAGATCCGGCTGTTCCTGCGCCCATACCAGCGCATAGTCCACCGATCCCTGCAGCACACCCTGCGCCTCGGGATTGTTGTTCTCGCCGGTGTAGGTGAGGGTGAGCAGGTGCTCGCCCTCCTGCAGGCCGGAAGCGGAGTAGATCTTCGTTTCGGCCGCGTAGGAAGGGGCATAGGTGTCGGCGGTGCCGGCCGGCTGGCCGTCGATGCTCACATCAAAGGTCAGGCCGGTATAGTTCACGTCGCCGTACAGCTCCACCGCGTTGCCCGTGAAGGTGAAGCTCATCGTCGCCCCCACGGTGCCGGTGTAGTGGATGTTTCCGTACGGGGCCCACGTGTCGTCGAAGGACATCGCCGCGTCGGTGTCTTCCACACGACTCTGCTGCCCTGCGGGAAGTTCCGGCTGGGTTTCCTCCGAAGTGACGACAAAGTAGTCGATCGCCGCCTGCATCGCGCCCTGGATGGGAGCGGCCGACGGGTTGGCCCGGTCGGTGAAGGTGAACACCGCCTGGTGCGCACCGTCCTCCAGCCCTTCCACCTGCCACACCAGCTCTTCGCTGCCTGTGGTGGAAGGGGCGTAGAAGTCCGCATCCTCCATCGGAACGCCGTCGATCGTCACCGACAGGATCGGCCCGTTGGCGGCTTTCTGGCCATACAGCGCAAGGCCGGTGCCTTCAAACGACACCTCTGCCGTCGCGCCTGGCTGGCGGGTGTAGGACATGGTCTCCCATAGGGGCCAGTCTTCGCCTTCGTTCTGCACAAGGACCACGCGGGAATCGGTGTTTTCGATGCGCTCCGATCCGCCGTTGTCCATCGCAAAAACCGAAGGCACCAGCGTCTGCACTACCAGGCAGAGCGCCAGAAAGACTGCCGCCAGTTTCCGGATTTTGTGTTTCATGGTTTCTCCTCACTTTCTTCCTTTAGATTGCAGGAATCCACTTCCCTTTTCCCACAGTTTATCATCATTTTTTACAGTTCGCTTTCACGATTCGGAATTTATTTGTCGAAATTTATATTTTTCTGCATTCTACGGCTGTCTTTTTTTCGTTCGAGGGGAGACATATAGTACACCGACCGGATATTTTTGTGCAAATCGCCCCTCCCCTTTTTTGCCGCCGAACGGCGGGGCGGCAAAGCGGAGTATAAAAAAATCCCCCTGCTGCCGGAAGCGTTGCGCCCTGCAGCAGGGGAATGGTTGCATTTATTTTCCGCTTTGGAAGGGCGTCCCTTCACGACCGCTTGAGATACTCGGAGGGAGAACACCCCATCACCTTGCGGAACACCTTGCTGAAATAGTACTGGTTTTCAAAGCCCACCCGGCGGGCGACCTCGTAGATGTGATACTGCCCCGACGACAAAAGCTCGGTGGCAAGGCGGATCTTTTCGCTTGTGACATAGTCCAGAAAGCCCATGCCCACCTGCTTTTTGAAGGCCGCGCTGAGGTATCCCTGGCTGATGTGCAGCGCCTCGGCCACATCGTTCAGGCCAAACCGCTTGTCCAGGTTCTGCGCGATATACTGGCGGGCGCGGTCGGCCACATCGCCGCTGTCCTTTTCCTGCAGCAGGCGGATGGCGTCCAGCTCGCCGGCCAGGCGCTCCAGCCAGTCCTGCAGCTCGGCGCAGCTTCGCAGGCGGTAGACGCAGTGGGCGATGCTCTCATCGCGGCACAGCGTGGAGAGCGCCGCGCCCCCTTCCCGGCTGACCCCGCTGACAAAACAGCACAATTGCAAACACACCTGCTGCGCCTGGTCCAGCGGGAGACCGCCCAGCCGTTCGGCCGCCTGGCGCAGCACCTCGCTGCCGCGCTTGAGGTCGCCCGCCTGCATGGCGGTGCAGATGCTCTTTTGCAGGGTGTCGAACACAGCGTCTCCCCGCGCGCCGGACAGCCATTCCTCCTGCGCGTTTGCTCCGCGCATGGCGGCGCGCACCTGGGCCAGCGCCTGGGGAATGCGGGCGGTCGTTTCCAGCACGCCGGATACCCCCACCCGCGCCACCGCCGCGAAATACTGCTCCAGCAGGCGGCGGATCTTTTCGCACATCTCGCGCACGCTCTGCTGCAACACCTGCTGATCGTCCGCGCCGCAGAGCAGGATGGCTTCGTCCCCTTCCCGCACCAGCATCGCACCGGGGAAGTAGCGCAGCGCCACGTCCTCCACGATGCGCTGCACGCACTGGCGCAGCTGCGGATTGGGCTGCCCCTGTGCCGGGTGCGCGGTGATGACCAGCAGGGTCATCCACTGCCCCGGTGCAGCCGCAGACGCCTCCTGCCCCTGCATCCAGGCGCGCAGCGTCTCCGCCCGGTGCAGGTTCTCGCTCATCGCCTGGTACTGCGCCGCCGGCGCCATGGCGGCGCCCTGCCGCTCCCGCGCCTTTTCCACCACCTGCGACAGCACCGCCGCGTCCATCTCCAGCTTGATGAGGTAGCCGCAGGCGCCCGCGTTCATCGCCTCCTGTGCCAGCTTGAACTCGTCGTAGCTGCTGATGACCACAAACTGCCCGGTATACCCTTCCAGGCGGCTGCGGCGCATCAGCTCCAGGCCGTCCATCAGCGGCATGCGGATGTCGGTGAGGACGAGGTCCGGCTGGGTCTGGGCGATGGCCTCCAGCGCCTTGCTGCCGTTGTCCGCCTCAAAGGCCAGCTCCACCGGCGGACGCAGCTCGGCGATCATTGCCCGCAGTCCGGCCAGCACCAGCGGCTCGTCGTCCACAATTCCGATCTTGAACATACGCTCCCTCTCCTTTTACTCCTCCGGTATGGTGACGATCACACGGGTGTAGGCGCCCGGTTCGCTCTCCAGCGTCAGCCCGTACTGGCTGCCGTAGCACAGCTTCAGGCGCTGGTCTATGTTGCGCAGGCCGATGCTGGAGAAGCGCTCCTTGCGCGCGTCGGAGGTGGTGGGCAGCGCGCCCGGCGTCACCTGCATGCCCACGCCGTCGTCCTCCACGATGATGTGCAGCGCGCCCTGCTGGGTGCAGGCCGACAGGTAGATGTTGCCCGGCCCGTCCTTCGGCTCGATGCCGTGGAAGATCGCGTTCTCCACCAGCGGCTGCAGCGTCATTTTCACGATGTGCAGCTGGCCGTACTGGTCCAGCTCGTCGTCGAAGAACACTTCAAATTTTTCGCCGTAGCGAAGTTTTTGTATTTTGATGTACTCCTTCAGCAGGCTCAGCTCCTCCTCCAGCGTCACCTTCTGGTCGGTGCCGGCGGCCACGTTGCGCAGCAGGCGCGACAGCGACACCGTCACCTCCGCGATGGCGGGCGCGTTCTGGATGGTGGCCATCCACTTGATGGAGTTCAGCGTGTTGTAGAGGAAATGCGGGTTGATCTGGCTTTGCAGCACCTTCATCTCCAGCTGGCGCTTGTTCTTTTCCTTTTCCAGGTTCTCCTGCAGAAGCTGGCGGATGCTGAGGGTCATCTCGTTTACCGTGCGCCCGATGCGGCCGATCTCGTCGTCGCCTTCCAGCGCGGGGTCGGCCTCGAACTCGCCGCCCTGCACCTTTTGCAGATGGGCGGTGAGGCGCTGGATGGGACGGGTGAGGTTGGCCGACAAAAGCCAGCCCACCAGCAGCACAAAGGCCGCGCCCACCAGCAGGATCTGGCCGGAAAACTCGAAGAAGGTGTGCTGCTGCACCGTCAGATTGGCCATTGGGGTGCTCTGCACGATGCACCAGCCGGTCTTTTCCGAGCGGCGGTAGACCAGCACCTGCCCGTTCCACTCGGTGCTGCCGCTGTCGCCCACGAGCGCCGCGCTGAGCTCTGCGAACTGAGGCACCTCCTGCCCGATCCTGGCGGGGTCGCTGTGCGCCAGGTAGAGGCCCTGGTCGCTGAACAGG
>DGYMR06203__coassemble_2037_pt1 | contig 10806 bp, 8 predicted proteins | sample DGYMR06203__metabat2_high_PE_003 | metagenome-assembled genome bin DGYMR06203
TGGCCGTCGAGCGCCAGCGTGAGGTTGCTCACGGTGTGGCCGTCGCCGTCCAGCACGCCCTCGAAGGGGGTGAGGTAATCGCCCACCGGCTGCCATTCCACGCCGGCGAGGTCGATGTCCGCTGCCAGCTGGAAGTATCCGGTGGGATACTCGGCCATCTGCTGCAGCTGCTGGGCGGTCTCGATCCGGTAAGGCGAGGCACTGGTGCCGTCGCCGCCCGCAAAGGGGCCGGACTGCGCCAGAGCCGACATGGGGCAGAGCAGGATGCCTGCCGCCATCATCAGCCCTGTGCATACCGACAACGCTTGTTTCATTATAATTCCTCCGTTTCCCGGCCCGCATATAGGTGGGCCTCAATCGTTGCTGATTGTATTGTACAAAACGGCGCAAAACAAGTAAATGTATCTTTTTCAGAATGCATTTGTAAAAAATCCACATGCCTCTGTCGAATGATGTCACTTTTTCATCTTGAAAATTTTTCATCCTGCACACACAAATTCCACCCCTTGCTTTTTGCACGTTTTTCACAGCAAAACCCAAGCGCCCGGCCGGGCTCTCCTTGCGGGAGGGCCCGGCCGGGCGCTTGGGCACAGGAACGATGTACTTTTATATGGTGCGGAAAGAGGATTCCGGCAGGGCATCCAGCAGCTCCAGCCGCTGCACCGTGATGCCCGCCGCATCGACGGCAACGGTGATCCGCGCCCATGTGCCGGGCAGCTCCAGCATCGCGGCGCGCAGCAGATACCGCACGCGGCGGCCTTTGCGCGCCCTGCCCGACGCCACCCGCAGCCGCCAGCTCAGGGCTGTGCAGTCGTCGCGCAGGGCAGCGCATCGGGTGAACAGGCGCCGCACCGCATAGCGGCCGGTGTCGGCAGCGAGATCGCAGTGGGCCGGCGCGCAAAAGCGCATGTCGGCGGGGATGGACAGTTCACAGGCGCGGTTTTCATAACGGATCTTCATATTCAGTCTCCTTTACAGCTCGTGCGTTTCTGTCTTTTCGGCCGCGCGGGACAAGCCCGCAGCAAAGGGAAACACAGTGCACAGAAACAAAAAAGCACTGCGCTTTTCTTCAAAGCCAGTGCCGATGTCTGTTTTATGGCGCACTTCGACCCTGTCTCTGAATCCCTTCTCCACAGGACAAAAGTCCAAAATGCACTTGTACGCTGTAAAATTGAAACTGCGTGTACATTTATTATAGCATATCCGCGGCGGCTGTCAAGGAGTTTGCCGCACAAAAAACGCCGGCGCTCCTCCCAAAAGAGAGAAGCGCCGGCGCAAACAGGCAGATCAATCCGCCGGCTGCATCCAGAAGGTGAACCGGCTGCCCGGCTCCAGCCACAGCATGTCCTCCTCGTGCGGGGTGGCGCCCCAGCTGTTGTCGCCACCCACGCCCATCTGGCCCAGCGCGCAGCGCACCACCGTTTTGACCGGATTGGGCAGATCGTAGGGATGGCGGGCGCTTTCCAGCTCCAGCGGGGTGTAGGGCAGCGCCGAGAAGAAGATCCCCTCGCCGCCGAAGGTGAGGCTGCCGGCGCCGTCGGTGACGGTGGCCTCATACACGCCGGTGCGGCCGCCGCATTCCTGCGGGATCACATAGCCGGACAGGTTCTCCTCCACCGCGAAGCCAAACCGCCCGAACCGCGCGCCGGCGCGGCGGTCGGCCGCCGTTTCGGCGGGGCCGTCGCCCAGATAGTCCACATCGGCCTGCCGGCTCTCCAGCAGGAACATCATGCCGAACTCGGGCGCTTTCACCCGCTTTCCGTTCCAGATCATCGTGATCTCCAGACGGCCCGACAGACCGGCGCGGAACTCCACCGCCACCCTGCTGCCTTCGGGCAGCTGGTAGTCGGCACGGATCACCGGGATGCCCCATTCCAGCGCCGCCTTCGCGCCCAGGCAGCGGGCGAACATACCCGCCGTGGCAAAGGGGGCATACTCCGCCGGCATGCCGCAGCCGCGGTCGTTGTCGGTGGAGGCGCGCCAGAAGTTCAGCTGCACCGGCTGGCGCAGCCATTCCCGGTCTCCCACCCGGTAGGACACCAGCGCACCGGCGCTGCGGGAGAAGATCAGCGAAACATCGCCGGCCTTTACGCCGATGTTCACATCGCCGTCCACCAGTTCCGCGCCGGGCGCGACGATGCCCCTCTCCTCGCGGTGGAGCACCCACTGGCCGCAGGCCACCTCATAGCCGGCCTCGGCCCATCCGGCGTCCTGCTTCAGCAGCAGCGCGGCTTCCACCGTGATGTGTGCGCCGTCCTCCGGCAGGGCAAAGGGAAGCTCCGCGCGGGCGGTCTCGCCCGGGGCGGCCTGCACCTCCAGCAGCTGCTCGGTCTCCAGCCAGCCGTCGCGGTACAGGCGAAGCGCGAGGTCGTATTCCGCCGCGTTGGTGAACAGGCTGCGGTTTTCCACCGTCACGCCCCTGTCGTCCGGGCGCAGCACGAAGTTCTGGTAGCAGTGGCGCACCTCCTGCATCTTGGGGCTGTTTTCGCGGTCGGCGTAGACCAGGCCGTTGACGCAGAAGTTGTAGTCGGTGGGCTGGTCACCGTAGTCGCTGCCATAGGCCAGGAACGGCTTGCCGTCCGGCCCTTGCTTTTCCAGGCCCTGGTCGATGTAGTCCCAGATGAAGCCGCCCTGGTAGCGCGGTTCCTGATAGGCATATTCGGTGTAGCGCTCCAGGCCGCCGCAGCTGTTGCCCATCGCGTGGCTGTACTCGCACAGTATGAACGGCTTTTCGGGGTGCGCCGCCAGGAAGGCCTGCACCTCTTTCTGCGGGGTGTACATCTGGCTCTCCATGTCGCTGGTGGCGGGATAGCGGCGGTCCTGGAACAGGCCCTCGTAGTGCACCAGGCGGGTGGGGTCCACGGCGTGGAACCAGTCGCTCATGGCCTGCAGGTTGCTGCCGCCGAAGCTCTCGTTGCCGCAGCTCCACCACAGGATGCAGGGATGGTTCTTGTCCCGTCCCACCATGCTGGCCGCGCGGTCGAGGACGATGTCCTTCCATTCGGGGCGGTCATTCGGGATGGTGTTCTCGTCCGGGCGCACCGCGCCGAGCTTCTGCCAGGTGCCGTGGGTCTCGAGGTTGGTCTCGTCCATCACATACAGGCCGTACTCGTCGCACAGGTCGTAGAAGCGCGGGTCGTTGGGGTAATGGCTGGTGCGCACGGCGTTGATGTTGTGCCGCTTCATGTTCACCACATCCCACAGCATCTCGTCCATCGTCACGCAGCGTCCGCCCCGGCAGCTCCACTCGTGGCGGTTGACGCCCTTGATGACGATCCGCTTGCCGTTCACCAGCATCAGGCCGTCCTTCATCTCGATGCGGCGCAGGCCGGCGCGGCCGGTGATCTGCTCGGTGCAGGCGCCGGTTTCATCGTAGACGCGCAGGGTGTAGGGGTAGAGGTGGGGATGCTCGGCGCTCCACAGCACAGGGTGCTCCACCTCGGCGCACAGCTGGGCCGCGCCGTTCTCACACACCGCCTGCACCGTTTTGCCGAACACCTCGGCCTCGATGCGGGCGGGCGCTTCGGTCTTCATGCGGCAGGCGAACTGCAGCGCGCCGCTCTGCCAGTCGTCGGCCAGCGTGCCGGTGACGGTGAGGTCCTGGAGATGCACCGCGGGGGTGGTGAACAGGTGCACGCTGCGGAACAGGCCGGAGAAACGCCAGAAGTCCTGGTCTTCCAGCCAGCTGCCGCTGCAGAAGCGGAACACCTGCACCGCCAGGCGGTTCTTTCCGGGATGCACCAGGGCGGACAGGTCGAACTCGGCGGGGGTGAAGGTGTCCTCGCTGTAGCCCACGAACGCGCCGTTGCACCACACCGCCAGCGCGGAATCCGCCCCGGCGAAATGCACGCCGGTGTTCTGCCAGCCGTCGGGCAGGTCGAAGTCCAGCGCGTAGCAGCCCACCGGGTTGTAGTTCTGCGGGATCTGGCCGGGGACGATGTTTTCATGGCCGTCCCACGGGTACATGGTATTCACATAGTGCGGAGTGCCGTATTTGCCATCGCCCTGCAGCTGGATGACGCCGGGCACCGCGATCTCGTCCCAGGCCGAGAGGTCGAAGTCCGGGGCCTGGAAGCCCTCCGGCACATCCTGCACGCGGGACACATAGGCGAATTTCCACTGTCCATCCAGACTGCGGGTGAAGGCGGCGCCGTCCGGTGCGGTACAGGCGTGGGAGGAATGGGCGGGCAGACGGTTCACCGCAAAGACGGCGGGATCGGCCAGCCACTCGGTTTTGAAGGTCATACAGATTCTCCTTTCTGGAAAGGCGGCCGCAGCAGGCAGCCTTGTCGATTCCATCATGATACCATCATTTTCTGCAAATCGGGAGCAGTATTTGCTGCACCCTTATGCACTTTTGGGTCACAGGCGCAGGGTCTGGCCGGCCTTGATGCAGATCGGCTCTCCCCCCACGCTGGCCCAGATGTCCAGCGGGCCGGGGTTCTGCCACACGCGGCCGTCCGCCGTGGCGCGCAGATGCTTCAGGCAGTTCAGGTAGTCGATGATCTGGATGTTGGTGGCATACCACACCTCCGGCCGTCCGGCCACCGCCCGGCACAGCTGCTCCATCATCTCCCAGCTGTTGTCGCGGGTGAACTCGAAGCTGTGGCCCCACACATAAAACAGCTGCATCTTTTTGGCATAATCCCGCGACATGAACGCCTGCCACATCTCCAACCCCTTGTTGTGGTGACAGGTGGGATGCCATTCCAGCGGGCGCTCCGGCGGCAGGAAATCGGTGCGCTCCCGGGTGGTGCGGCTGTACTCAATGCCGCAGGCGACGGCCGCCGCCTCGGTCTGGGGGTCGTACTGCCCGTATGGCCAGCTCATGCCGCGCACCGGCTCCCCCCACGCCTCCTCCAGGCGCATCCGGTTTTCCATGATCTCGCCGGTCACCTCGGCCAGCGGCATCTGGGACAAAAACGGATGGGTATGGGTGTGGGCGGCCAGCTCGTGGCTGCTGTATACCTCCTTGAATTCCTCCGGCTGCACATGCTTGCCGTCGTCAAAAAAAGCGCTGTTGAGATGGAAGGTCGCCTTCAGGCCCAGGCTGCGGAACAGCTCGGCCAGGCGGCGGTCCTCGATCTGGCCGTCGTCGTAGCTGAAGGTCACGCAGCGGCGCGCGCCGCAGGGCCAGCGGTCAAAAATCACATCCACGTTTTTCTTCTCCTTTCGCGGCCACACCGGGCCGGCGTGTTTTGCTTTTATTGTACCGCGCGGCGGCGGCGTGTGCAACGGGAATTGGATTATTTTTTACATTGACAATTTCTTTGGCGCGCGCTACCATGAAAACAAAAAAATCCGTGCACGGCATTTTTTCGCCGTGCTGACACCAAAAGGGGGACCCCACCATGTTCTGTGACCAGCTTCGCCATCTGCCCGCCCGCCTGCACCCGTTCGTGCCCTGCCCGCCCGCGTCCGACCGCGCTGCCTGGCAGGCCCTGCCCGACGCCACCCGCGCCCGCCTGATCGGGAACGGCGAATATTTTGCCGGCAAGCCGGTGCCCGCTCTGCCCTTCTCGGCCTGGCTGGCCTTCGGCCGCACCGGAGACCGCGTGACCTTTGAATATCCGTATTTCCTGCGCCGCCGGATGCTGTGCCACCTGGTGATGGCCGAGTGCTGCGAGGGCAAAGGCCGCTTTACCGACGACATCCTCAACCTGATCTGGGCCATCTGTGAGGAGACCGCCTGGCAGGTCCCCGCCCACAACAGCTACATCCGCGACACTCCCCAGCTGCCGCTGCCCGACGCCTCCCGCCCCATCATCGACCTGTTCGCCGCCGAGACCGGCGCGCTGCTGGCGATGGCGCGCTATCTGCTGGGCGACGAGCTGGAGCAGGCGGCGCCCGGCCTGCGCGGCCACATCGGGCGGCTGCTGGAGACCCGCATCCTCGTCCCCTATCTGGGCTGCCACTTCTGGTGGATGGGCCTGGAGGGCGACGCGGTGAACAACTGGACCCCCTGGTGCACCCAGAACGTGCTGGTGACCGCGCTGCTCTCGCTGGACGGCGACCCGGTGCGCACCCGCGCGGTGATCCGCAAGGCCGCCTGCAGCCTGGACGCGTTTGTGGACGGCTACGGCGAGGACGGCTGCTGCGATGAGGGCGCGCAGTACTACGGGGCGGCGGCGGTGTGCCTGTTCGGCGCGCTGCATGCGCTGGACGGCGTGGCGCCCGAGGCGTTCGGCGCGCTGTGGAGCCAGCCCAAGCTGCACAACATGGCGCGCTTTATTTTCAATGTACATGTGGACGACAAATACTACATCAACTTCTCCGACTGCTCGCCCCTGGCCGGCCGCCGCACCGCCCGCGAGTTCCTGTTTGCCAAAAAGTTCGGCGACGAGGCGATGATGGCCTTCACCGCCGCCGATTTCCTGAAAAACCCGGACCCCGACTTCCGCGAGGACCCCTATCTCTCGGGCGGCATCAACCTCTACTGCGCGGTGCTGGGCGCCTTTGCCGAGGCCGACATCCGCGCCTGCACCCTGCCCGACCAGCCGGCCGGCAGCCTCTACTACCGCAGCGTGGGTCTGCTGATGGCGCGGCACGGCGCGTATGTACTGGGCGCGAAGGCGGGCTGCAACGACGACAGCCACAACCACAACGACACCGGCAGCGTGACCCTGTACAAAAACGGGCAGCCCTTCCTGATCGACATCGGCGTGGAGAACTACACCAAAAAGACCTTCTCGCCCCAGCGATATGAGATCTGGACCATGCAGTCCCAGTGGCACAACCTGCCCACCTTCGGCACGGTGCAGCAGCTGCCCGGCCGGGGGTACTGCGCCCGCGCAGTGCACACCGAACTGGACGCCGACCACAGCTCCATCTCGATGGACATCGCCGGGGCCTACCCGCCGGTGCCGGGGATGAGCTTCTACCACCGCAGCGTCCGTCTGGACGCGGAAGGCCTGGTGCTGGAGGACGAGACCGACTATCCTTCCCCCGTCACCATGACGCTGATGTTCCGCAACCAGCCGGTACTGAACGGCGCGATGCTGGAGGTGGCCGACCTGGGCGTTGTGGAGCTGAACGGTGCAGCCGCCGAGGTGAGCGCCGTGCCGGTGACCGACTCCCGCCTGCTGGTGACCTGGCCCGACACCCTTTGGAAGGTGCAGCTGACCTTCACTGGCACGCTCCACCTCGTGGTGCGCTGAGCCGCTCCTCGTTCCGGCATATGCACACTCCCCCCCGTGTCCGCGCAGGCACGGGGGGAGTTTTGTGTATGCATCCGCTGTGCACGGGCAGGCCCTTCCTTTTTATAAAGAGAGAGGGCCGGTCTGCCCAATCAGGCGGCCCGCGGCGTTTTGGGGGAAGAGGGGCGCGGACGGTCTGCTGCCGGGCGCTGCACCTGGCGGGCACGGCGACACGGCCTGCGCCGGAAGGCCATTCGTTTTACCAGCGGAATCCCCAGCACCAGGATGACCAGCCGCAGCAGGCCCATCCCCGGCGCAACGCCGCCGGTCAGGATCGCTTCCACTGTGAGCGGTACCAGCAGCAGCATCCAGAGCAGTAGGGTTTGAAAGCATCCCCGAACAAATCGAAACAACATGGTTTTTTCCTCCTTTGACCGGCCGCGCGCCGTGCGTATGCGAAAGCCTCCCGGCCGCCATCTTCACGACTGGATTCTATTACCAGCATACTACACCAAAATGTTGTTGTCAATATCAAAGTACAACTTTTTTTATTTTATTTTTCCAATACTCCCTTTACAAAAACAACTGGTCGTTGTATAATAAAACCATAAGGAAAGGAGCGTATGCCCTTATGTTCAAACAACGCCTGAAAGAAATGCGCACCCGCCGCGGATTCACCCAGGTGGGCCTGAGCCGGATGCTGGGCATCTCGCAGCAGGCCGTTGGCAAATGGGAGACCGGGCGCTGCACGCCCGACCCCCAGACGCTGGCACGACTGGCCTCCATTCTGGACACCACGGTGGACTATCTGCTGGGCGGAAACAGCAGCGGCGTGGGCGAGTGCATGGTCCCGGTGCTGGGAACAGTGAAAGCCGGTTTCGGCGCGCTGGCCTATCAGGAGGACTGCGGCAGCGAACCCGCCAATGTCAAGGACCCCGGCCAGTATTTCTACCTGATTGTGCGCGGCGACAGCATGGAGCCCCGCATCCACGACGGCGATCTGGCGCTGGTGCACCGTCAGCCCACGCTGGAAAGCGGCGAACTGGGTGTGGTGGTGTACGGAGACGGCGAAGGCACACTGAAAAAGTACATCCGCCAGGGCCAGGCTGTGATCCTGCAGCCCTTCAACCCGGCCTACCCTTCCCAGGTGATTGCCGGCGAGGAGCTGGAGCATCTGTACATCGCCGGCCGGGTGGTGGAAACAAAGACCAAATGGTGACAGGCCGGGCCATCGCCTGAAACCATCTTTTTGAAAAACGGCTTTTTTGCGAAAGGGAACCGCGAAAGGGCTGTGTTTGTTGTACCCTTTTTGCAACAGGAGGCTCCTATGGAACTGATGGACAAACTGACCATCCTGGCGGACAGCGCCAAATACGACGTTGCCTGCACCTCCAGCGGGGTCTCCCGCACGGGGAACGGGCAGCTGGGCAGCTGCCTGCCCGCCGGCTGCTGCCATGCCTTTTCGGCCGACGGGCGGTGTGTGAGCCTTCTGAAGGTGCTGCTGACCAACGTCTGCGCCTTCGACTGCAGCTACTGCGTGAACCGGCGTTCCAACGACATCCCCCGCGCCGCCTTCACCCCGCGCGAGCTGGCCGAGCTGACCATCCAGTTCTACCGCCGCAACTACATCGAGGGGTTATTTTTGTCCAGTGCGGTGCTGAAAAATCCCGACTATACGATGGAACAGATGATCTCCGCGCTGGAACTGCTGCGCGGAGAATATGGATTCCGGGGATACATCCACGCCAAGACCATCCCCGGCGCCGACCCCGCGCTGATCCAGCGGATGGGGCTGCTGGCCGACCGCCTGAGCGTGAACATCGAGCTGCCAAGCGAGGCAAGCCTGGGCCTGCTGGCGCCGGACAAGGCGCGCACCTCCATTTTTCGCCCCATGCGCCAGATCGCCCGCACCGCCCGCGAGAACACCCGCGAGCTGGCGGTGTATAAACATACGCCGCGCTTTGCCCCCGCCGGGCAGAGTACCCAGATGATCGTGGGGGCATCCCCCGAAAACGACCGCCACATTCTGCGCCTGACCGAGGGGCTGTACCAAAAATATTCGCTCAAGCGCGTGTTTTTCTCGGCTTATATCCCCGTCTCGGCCGACAGCCGACTGCCGGCGCTCTCCACCCCTCCCCCGCTGCTGCGCGAACATCGGCTGTACCAGGCGGACTGGCTGCTGCGGTTTTATCACTTTTCCGCCTCCGAGATCCTCAGCGACGACCAGCCCGATCTCGACCCCTACCTCGACCCCAAATGCGGATGGGCGGTGCGCAATCCCGGCTATTTTCCGGTGGACGTCAACCGGGCCGAGCCGGAACAGCTGCTGCGGGTGCCGGGCATCGGCCCCAAAAGCGCGCGGAGGATCGTCATTGCCCGGCGCACCGGCGCGCTGGATCTGGACGCCCTTCGCCGCATTGGCGTGGTGCTGAAACGGGCGCAGTATTTCATCGTCTGCCGGGGATACACCGGCGCCCGCGCACAGCGCGGCACGGTGGCGCGCGCCTTGCTGGACCCGGCCGCCTTTTCCGCCGGCACCGAACAGCTGAGCCTGTTCAGCGCGCCGGCCGTGCAGCAGCTGACCGCCGCCGGCACACCGGCCTTGCTGGCATCCAAAACCGTATGGGAGGAGGCAGCGGAATGTCTGAGCCGCAGAATGTGATCTTTTTATACGACGGCAGCCTGCAGGGACTGCTGTGCTGTGTGTTTGAAGCGGTGTCCGGGCGGATGCTGCCGCTGGATATCCAGCCCGAACAGACCGCCTCCCCCACCCTGTTCGAGACCTGCTTTATTGAGACCGATCCCGCCCATGCTGCGCGGGTGGCGCGGTCGGTGAGCCGGAAGATCGGTCCCCGTGCGCGCCAGCTGGTGGGGCATGTATTCCTCAGCTGCGCGCCGAAAAAGGAGCTGCTGATCCTGCGCTTTCTGCTGCGCGGCTGGGAGGAAGGGCCGCGGATCTGCAACATGCTGGGCCATCCCGACGTGGCTCCGCTGATCGACGCGGAAAAGCATCTGCTGAACGAAGCCCATCTGCTGAAAGGGTTTCTGCGGTTTTCGGATTACGGCGGGATCCTGGGCGCGGTGATCGGCCCCAAAAACGAGGTGCTGCCGCTGCTGGCCGGGCATTTCTGCCAGCGGCTGGGGAACGAGGAGTTCATGATCTGGGACAAGACCCACAAGGTGGCGCTGTACTGGCACGACAAGAAGGCGCAGTATTTCGGGATGGAACAGTTCACACCGCCCCCCGCAGGCGCGGCGGAACAGCAGTATCGCCGCATGTGGAAACGCTTTTACGACACCATCGCGATTCCGCAGCGGCGGAACCCCTCGCTGCGTCAAAACCTGTGCCCCAAACGGTACTGGGCCTATATGCACGAGATGGAGGGCGAGAGCTGATTTTTCTCTCCTCTTGCGGGCTGGCCGAAAAAAATAACGAATGATACCATTTCGCTTCGCTTCATGGTATAATGACCGCAGAGCGGCCATTATACCCTTTATCTTTATGCCCTTTTTCTCGCCCCTTGCGGGACAACCGAAAAAGATAGCAAATTATACCATTTCGCTTCGCTTCATGGTATAATAGGCATTGGCAAGGTCCGCGGCGGCAGGCATGCCGCCGTATCCCCCACCGCAAAGGAGAGAAAAAATATGATCGTCATCGAAATGGAAA
>DGYMR06203__coassemble_2048_pt1 | contig 10750 bp, 4 predicted proteins | sample DGYMR06203__metabat2_high_PE_003 | metagenome-assembled genome bin DGYMR06203
AGGAGAGGGTGAACCGCCCGGCGGCGTCGATAAATTCGCGGGTGCAGCGCTGCGGGCGCACAAAGGCGAACACCACATTTTTGCCCCACAGCACGCCCATCCCGCCCCAGCTGGCGGTCATCGCGTTGACGGCGCCGTCAGGCTTTTGGGCGGCAACGAGCATCCACTGCCTGCCGATGGCGGCAAACGGGCTGCGCGCAAAATCTTCGGGTTTGATCTGGTTCCAGTTCATGGAAGTCGCTTCCTTTCGTGTTTATACGCTGGCGGCGGCCCGGATCTGCACCCGGGGGCTGGCTTTGGAATTTTCTTTTCTGTAGCGGTCGTAGCAGTATTGGATGATGGCCTTGCGCTTGATGATGCCGATGAAGCTGTTCTTGTCGTCGATCACCGGCACGAAGTTCTGCTGCATGGCGGCGATCACCAGATCGTCCATCGTGGTGTCCACCCGCACAGCCGAATTGTCCCGCTTGCGGGGCAGACGCATCACCGGCACCTCCTCGGCCTGTGCCAGCGACAGGCCGTAGCCGTTTTTGATGCCCCACAGCAGGTCGCCCTCGGTGATGGTGCCCACATACTCGCCCTTTCGGTTGAGGATGGGGATGGAAGAATAGCGGTGATGCTCCATTTTTTCCAGCGTCTGGCGCACGGTGAAGTCATCGTAGATAAACGCCACGTCCTGTTTGGGGGTGAGAAAGAATAAAATGTTCATAAGATCGTGCATTCCCTCGGATTGTTTTGGTGAAAGGGGAGCGCGCCGCGCCCCCCGGTGGACGCTTTTATTATACCACAATATGGGAGGGAAAAAGTGAATTTGTTGTTAAAAAAATACGGAACAGACAGAGAAAATCTGTGTGGAATTTGTGCAGAACGCCCGATGGCGAAAATGTATACACATGGTATACTATACAATAAATACTGCAAAAATGTGCAAATGAGAGGGAAACACAGGATGGGAAAGAACGATCTTACACAGGGGAATGCGGCGAAGGTCCTGCTGCGGTTTGCGGCGCCGTTTTTGGCGGCGAACCTGATCCAGGCGCTGTATGGCGCGGCCGACCTGGCGGTGGTGGGATGGTTCTGCGGGCCGGCGAGCGTGGCCGCCGTCTCCACCGGCACCCAGGTCACCCAGATCATCACCAGCGTCATCGCGGGCCTCACGCTGGGCGGCACCATCCGGGTGGGCCAGCTGGTGGGCAGCGGACAGCAGGGCAAAACCGGCGCAGCGGTGGGCACGCTGCTCACGGCCTTTGCCGTCTTTGCGGCGGGGCTGACGGCCGCACTGCTGGGCGGCAGCCGCTGGATCCTGCAGGCGCTGCAAACGCCCGAAGCCGCCTTTGCCGAGGCGATGCGGTATGTCTGCATCTGCGCGGCGGGCGTTGTGTTCATCTGCGGCTACAACGCGGTCAGCGCGGTGCTGCGCGGATACGGCGACTCGGTGCGGCCGATGCTGTTCGTGGCGCTGGCCTGTGTGCTGAACATCGCGGGCGACCTGCTGCTGGTGGGGGTGCTGCGGATGGGGGCGGCGGGCGCGGCGGTGGCCACCGTGGCGGCGCAGGGGTTCAGCATGGTGTGCGGGATGGTGTATCTGCACAGGAGCCGGTTCCCGTTCCGCTTCGGCAGAACAACGCTGCGCATCCATCCCGGCGAGCTGCGCCGCCTGGCCGGGCTGGGATTGCCCATCACGATACAGGAGTGTATGGTGCGGCTTTCGTTTTTATACCTCACCTCGGTCACCAACCGCCTGGGGGTGGCGGCGGCCGCGGCGGTGGGGGTGGCCTCCCGCTACGACGTGCTGGCCATGCTGCCCGCCACCTCGGTGGCCAGCGCGCTGGCGGCGGTGACGGCACAGAACTTCGGCGCGGGCAAGCCGCAGCGTGCGGCGCTGTCGCTCAAGCTGGGGCTGCTTTTCGCACTGGCGGCGTCGGGCTGCTTTTTTGCCTGGGCGCAGCTGTCGCCCCAGACGATGATCGGCCTGTTCAGCCGCGAGGCGGAGGTGATCGAAGCGGGCATCCCGTTCTTCCGCAGCTGCAGCTGGGACTATCTGGCGGTGAGCGTGGTGTTCTGCCTGAACGGCTACCTCAACGGCCGGGGGTGCACGGTGTTCACGATGGTCAGCTGCTGCTTTGGGGCGCTGTGCCTGCGCATGCCGCTGATCTGTCTGGCCTGCGGCCGGTGCGCCGACGACCTCGCGGTGCTGGGAGCCATCGCGCCGGCGGTGTCGGGGGTGATGGCGGTGTACACGCTGGCGTATGTGGCGTGGATGTGGCGCAAAGACCGCCGCCCGGCCCTGCAAAAAGCATAATAAACGGCAAATCAAACGCGCGGCCGCCTGTCCGATGGGACAAAGCGGCCGCGCGCTGCGGTATCGGGTATACTATGGTAGCGCCGGAGACGGTCAGCGGGCCTTGCTCTCGATCTCGGCGGTGATCTGGGCGATGAAATCGGCCAGGGATTTGGTGCCGCCGTTCGCCTCCTTGCGGGCACGCACGGCGACGGTGCCTTCCTCGGCCTCCTTGTCGCCCACCACCAGCATATAGGGGATCTTCTTCAGCTGAGCCTCGCGGATCTTGTAGCCCATCTTCTCGCTGCGGTAGTCGGTCTCCACCCGCACGCCGGCGGCTTCCAGCGCCTTGTGCACCTTCTCGGCGTAGTCGTGGTGCTTCTCGCTGATGGGGATCACCATCACCTGGGTGGGCATCAGCCACACCGGCAGAGCGCCGGCATACTTCTCCAGCAGCAGCGCCAGGGTGCGCTCGTAGCAGCCGATGGAGGTGCGGTGGATGATATAGGGGATGCGCTCCTTGCCGTCCACATCGGTGTAGTGCATGCCGAACTTCTCGGCCAGCAGCATGTCGATCTGGATGGTGATGAGGGTGTCTTCCTTGCCGAACACGTTCTTGATCTGGATGTCCAGCTTGGGACCGTAGAAGGCGGCCTCGTCCACGCCCACCTCGTACTCCAGACCCAGATGGTCCAGGATCTTCTGCATCAGGCTCTGGGCTTCCTCCCACTGCTCGGCGGTGCCCTCGTACTTGTCGGTGCGGTTCGGGTCCCACTGGCTGAAACGATAGCTCACGTCCTCGGCCAGGCCGATGGTCTCCAGCATCTCCTTGGCCAGCTCCAGGCAGCCGCGGAACTCCTCCTCCAGCTGCTCGGGGCGCAGGATCAGGTGGCCTTCGCTGATGGTGAACTGACGCACGCGGATCAGGCCGTGCATCTCGCCGGAATCCTCGTTGCGGAACAGGGTGGAGGTCTCGCCCAGGCGCATGGGCAGGTCACGGTAGGAGCGCTTGCGGTTCAGGAACACCTGATACTGGAACGGGCAGGTCATCGGGCGCAGGGCAAAGCACTCCTTGGTCTCGTCGTCGGGGTCGCCCAGGATGAACATGCCGTCGCGGTAGTGGTCCCAGTGGCCGCTGATCTTATACAGGTCGCGCTTGGCCATATAGGGGGTTTTGGTCAGCAGGTAGCCGCGCTTCTGCTCGGTGTCCTCCACCCAGCGCTGCAGCAGCTGCACGGTGCGGGCGCCGTTGGGCAGCAGGATGGGCAGGCCCTGGCCGATGCAGTCCACCGTGGTGAAATACTCCAGCTCGCGGCCGATCTTGTTGTGGTCGCGCTTGCGGGCTTCCTCCTGCTGTTTCAGATACTCGTCCAGCTCGCCGGCCTTGGGGAAGGCCACGCCGTACACGCGGCACAGGGTGTCGCGGCTGGAATCGCCGCGCCAGTAGGCGCTGGTGGCCTGGGTCAGACGGGCGGCCTTCACCGCGCCGGTGCTCATCAGGTGGGGGCCGGCGCACAGGTCGGTGAAATCGCCCTGCTTGTAGACGCTCAGCTCCCAGCCCTTCTCGGCGTACTCCTCCACCAGCTCCAGCTTGTAGGGCTGGCCGGCAAAGAGGCTGCGGGCCTCCTCCAGCGAGACGATGCGCTTCTCGATGGGCAGATCTTCCTTGGCGATCTTCTTCATCTCGGCCTCGATGGCGGCGAACTGGTCGGGGGTGAAGGGCTTCACGCCGCCCACGTCGTAGTACCAGCCGGTCTCCAGCGCGGGGCCGATGCCGAAGTGCGCCTCGGGGTACAGGTGCTGGATGGCCTGCGCCATGATGTGCGCGGCGGTGTGCCAGAAGGCGTGCTGGCCGTCCTTGTCGGCAAAGGTGAGGATCTCCAGCATGCAGTCTTTGTCCAGCGGGGTGCGCAGGTCGCACACCTCGCCGTCCACGCGGGCGGCGCAGGCCGATTTGTACAGGCCCATGCCGATGCTCTTGGCAACGTCGGCGGCGGATACGCCGGCCTCGAACTCCTTGACGGTGCCCTTCAGGTCAACTTTGATCATACAAAAAACCTCCTTGCAGGTCGTTCCCCGAACGGGGAAAAGAAAAACGCTCCATCCCACACGAATATGCGGGATGAAGCGTATAAAAAGCTCCACGGTTCCACCCGGATTGCGCGCCCGGCGGGGCGCACCTCTCGACGCCGGTGATAACGGCCCGGCAGGCCCGGCAGGGGTTCGCCCCCGCTGCTCGGCGGTGGTAGGCGGCGCCGTCGCACAAGGCCGCTCGCAGCAAAAATGCGGCCCTCTCTGGGTGTGTGGTGCGGCGCGGCTGTTTGTCCGCGTCTGCGCGTTTGCAGGATGAAGTTTGTATCTTTTATCATACACGCCGCGGACGGCAAAGTCAACCCGTGTATTTGCCGCTTTTTTTGGTTGAAAGTAACAAAATCTTGACAGGCGGGCCGTGTTTGCCTTAAAATAGAAAACAGAATAAATTCGGCACCGGCAATTTGCAGCAGCCTGTGAGACCATACGGGGCGCAAAGCCCGTTTTTTTTATGGAAAAACCGCGTCTGCGCAAAAGAAACCGGTTCGCGTTTATCGCATACCCCAACGAAATGACAACGAGTGAAGGAGTGACCAACATGCCTATTTGGGCAACGATACTCATCGCGTTGATCGCCGCCGCTCTTTCCGCCGCCGCCTTTTTCTATTTTGGTCAGCAGCACCGCCGCAAGACGGCCGAGGCCAAGATCGGCAGCGCGGAGGAAGAAGCCGTGCGCATCGTCAACGACGCGGTGAAAAGCGCCGAGCAGAAGCGCAAGGAGACCCTGGTGGAGGCCAAGGACGAGGTGTTCCGCCTGAAAGCCGAGGCCGACAAGGAGATCAAAGACCGCCGCAGCGAGCTGGGCCGCCAGGAGCGCCGCCTGGACCAGAAGGAAGAGGCGCTGGAGCGCAAGATCCAGAACGCCGAGCAGAAGGAAGAGGAGCTGCGCAAGCGCAGCGAGCTGGTGGAGGCCCGCCTGGACGAGCTGGAGCAGATGAAGGCGCGCCAGCTGGAAAAGCTGGAAGCCATCGCGGCGCTGTCGCAGGAGGACGCCAAGCATCTGCTGCTCAGCCGCGTGGACGAGCAGCTGGTGCACGAGAAGGCGATGCGCATGGCCGCCTTCGAGGCCCAGACCAAGGATGAGGCCGACCAGATGGCCCGCGAGCTGATCAGCCAGGCGCTGGCACGCTGCGCGGCCGACCATTCCAGCGAGGCCACCGTGACGGTGGTGCCGCTGCCCAGCGACGAGATGAAAGGCCGCATCATCGGCCGTGAGGGCCGCAACATCCGCGCGCTGGAGACCGCCACCGGCGTGGAGCTCATCATCGACGACACCCCCGAAGCCATCACCCTGTCCAGCTTCGACCAGGTGCGCCGCGAGGTGGCGCGCATGGCGCTGGAGCGTCTGATTACCGACGGCCGCATCCATCCCGCCCGCATCGAGGAGACGGTGGACAAGTGCCGCCGCGAGCTGGAGCTGACCATGAAGCGGGAAGGCGAGCGCGCCGTGATGGACGTGGGCGTGCACGGCATCCACCCCGACGTGGTGAAGCTGCTGGGCCGTCTGCGCTTCCGCACCAGCTATGGCCAGAACGTGCTGAACCACTCGCTGGAGGTGGCCTACCTGTCCGGCATCATGGCCGCCGAGCTGGGCCTGAACGTGCAACAGGCACGCCGCGCCGGCCTGCTGCACGACATCGGCAAGTCGCTGAACCATGAGATCGAGGGCAGCCACGTGCAGATCGGCGTGGACATCGCCAAGAAATATAAGGAGAACCCCGCCGTCATCCACGCCATCGAGGCCCACCACGGCGACGTGGAGCCCAAGACGCCGCTGGCCTTCGTGGTCATGGCCGCCGACGCCATCAGCGCCGCCCGCCCGGGCGCCCGCCGCGAGAACCTGGAGAGCTATATCAAGCGGCTGGAGAACCTGGAAGAGATCAGCTGCAGCTTTGAGGGCGTCGAGACCGCCTTCGCCGTGCAGGCCGGCCGCGAGGTCCGCATCATGGTGAAGCCCGAGGTCATCAACGACGACCAGCTGATCCTGCTGGCGCATGCCATCACCCGCAAGATCGAGGAGGAGCTGGACTATCCCGGCCAGATCAAGGTGAACGTCATCCGCGAAAACCGCGCGGTGGAGTACGCCAAGTGATGCTTCTCGTAAAATAGTATTATGCATATCCGCCCCCGGCGGCAGAAAAGGTTCTGCTGCCGGGGGTTTTTGCGCGCAGGAAGCGCTGCTTGTGCAATTTGAGAGACAAAATTGTGAAAAGTTTGTGCGGGTTTTGAAAGAAAGTATTAGAGCGTAAAAATGTGTGGGTTTGAAAGACAGAAGAAAATGGCAGGGCGTAAAAAAGTATAAAAAGACAACAAATCCTGCCTTTACCTTTTGGGGGCGGGTGCGTATGATAATGAACAATCATACAAAAAAGGAGGATTCTCATGCACAGCAAACCCCATACCCCGGGCAGCCGGGTGCTGGCGGTGCTGTTGGCGCTGACCATGCTGCTGAGCGCAAGCTCGCTGACGGTTCTGGCGCAGGACGCGGACGCGGCGTCGTCCCCGTCGTCCAGCCAGGCACAGAGCGAGCCGGACAGCAGCCAGCCGACCGCACAGCCGGACCCGACACCCGAACAAACCGCACAGCCCTCGGCTGCTCCCACCCAGGAGCCGGCCGCAGAGGAGACCCCCGCCCCCACAGGCGAGTTTCCCACCGACGGACTGAAAACGGTGGAAAAAGTGCCTCTGGAGGAGATCGTGAACGACACCCAGAGCCCCGGCAACACCACCTATTATGTGGATGTTGAGAACGGCAGCGACAGCAACACCGGCATCTCTCCGGACAGCGCCTGGCAGACCCTGGACAAGGTGAACAGCTTCACCTTCGCGCCCGGCGACACCATCCGCCTGAAATCCGGCTGCAGCTGGAACGGCGTGCTGGCGCCCAAGGGCAACGGCGCCGAGGGAAATCCCATCACCATCTCGTCCTACGGCGAGGGCAGCCGCCCCATCATCAACGGCGGCGGCACCAGCGGCCCGGCCATCACCGGCGCAGTGCTGATCTACAACCAGGAATACTGGGAGATCGAGAACCTCGAAGTGACCAACCTCGAGCCCACCGACAAGCCCGGCGAGACGATGGACAGCGGCACCGCCGTGCGCGCCGGCATCCTGATCTACTCCTCCATCCAGGACCGCGTGCTGAAGCATGTGCGTGTGCGCAACTGCTATGTGCACGACGTCAACTCGAACTATAAAGGCGGCAAGACCTCCGGCGGCATCATCGTCATGGGCCACTACATGGACATCGACGGCAATGTCGTCACCATCGACGACGAGGGCAATCTCACCCCCCACGCGATGGGCCGCGCCGCCTTTGAGGATGTCATCATCGAGAACAACTACGTCAAGAACGTGGCCATCGAGGGCATCCGCAACAAGTGCAACACCAACATCAACTCGGACGGCTGGGGCCGCAACGAGTTTTTGAAAAACTATAAGAACGTCATCATCCGCAACAACTACATCGAGGACGTTGTGGGCGACGGCATCGTGCTGACCGAAGTGAAGGGCGGCGCGGTGGAAGGCAACATCGTCAAGAACTCCTGCGGCTTCGACCGCGGCAACGTCAACTACGCCCAGTGCTGGACCATGTTCGCCGACGACGTGGTGGTGCAGTACAACGAAGTGTACGGCAACCGCTACGGCTACGACGACGGCGAGGCGTTCGACTCCGACATGAAGAACGAGCGCAACGTCTTCCAGTACAACCTCAGCCACGACAACGGCGGCGGCGTGTGCCTGTTCATGTCCAGCCAGACGGACACCACCTTCCGCTACAACGTCAGCATCAACGACGGCGCGGGCACCTACCCGAACGGAAGCAAGATGCGTCAGCAGACGTTCCACTACGACAGCACCTCTTCCGACGGCCCCAACGTGCCCAAGATCTACAACAACACCATCTATGTCAGCGGGGAGGACAACTCCACCGTCCTGTTCGGCGGCAAGAGCGCCCGCACCTGCTTCATCAACTTCAAAAACAACATCGTGCTGGCTGAAAACGGCGCCAACGTCACCTTCAGCCACGACGACAGCACCATCCACGCCGACAGCGTGGTGGAGAACAACTGCTTCTGGCCCGCCTCCATCGCCGACAGCAACGGCATGACCGGCGAAGCGCTGGCCGAAAAAGGCAACATCTTTGCCGACCCGATGCTGGCAGACCCCGCCGCCGGCCTGGACTACACCAGCTTCAGCCTGCCGGTGGAGGAGATGGACAAGCTGCCCACCCTGGCGCGTGAGCGCGTGGTGGAGCTGAGCCGTCCGTATCAGCTGCAGGAAGGCTCTCCCTGCATCCGCGCCGGTCAGATGATCGCAGGCGCCCCCGAGACCGACCTCTTCGGCAACCCGGTGGCCGGCCTTGTGGACATCGGCGCCCATGAATTCTCCACCACTCCCGAGACCGGCGCCATCGTTCGTCCGGTGACGGTGGCCACGCTGGTGGGCAAGCTGCCCGTCCTGCCCGACACCGTCGAGGCCGAGATCGACGGCAGCACCTACACCTTCGCGGTGGAATGGGAGGAGATCACCCCCGACCAGGTGGCCGAGGAAGGCACCCTGCAGGTCCAGGGCACCGTGAACGGCGTGGCCCAGCCCGCCGAAGCCACCGTGTATGTGGTGTCCAGCCCGTCCAAGCCCATCGAGGTGGAGCCGGTCACCACCCGCGCCGGCCAGTACCCGGCCCTGCCCGCCACCGTGACCGCCCAGTTTGAAAACGAGGTCGCGCTGGAGCTGCCGGTGGAATGGGAGATCCTCTCCGCCGACCAGTTCACCAAAGCGGGCACCTACACCGTGAAGGGCAAGGTGAAGGATCTGGAACAGGGCGGCGACGTCACGGTGAAGGTGACGGTCACCGGTTCTGTGGATCCCACCGCCGAGACGGTGGTCAGCGTCACCACCGGCGACACCTACATCCAGGAAAGCCCCGCAACCACCAACTACAACGGCAAGCGGATGGAAGTTAAGCTGGCCAGCCCCGGCTATCACCGCCGCGCGCTGATGCAGTTTGACCTGTCCGGCCTGACCGAGGAGCAGATCGCATCCGCCCAGAAGATCGAGCTGCGCCTGTACGGCGTCTGGGCGCAGGAGGACGGCAAGTGGAACCCCGGCACCGGCGCCGACACCACCCGCTGGGTGGACCTGTACGGCATCTCCACCGACTGGGACGAGGCCGCTGTGAACTGGAGCACTCAGCCTGCGCTGGGCGAGAACATCCTCAAGGAGTTCCCGCTGGTGAACCGCGACATCGACCAGAAAAATTTCACCCTGGACGTCACCGACTATGTCCACGCGCAGGGCGCCGACAAGCTGGGCATCCTGCTGGGCATCTTCAGCTACGGTGAATACGGCGACGCCGACAACAACGGCTTTGCTGTGGCCTCCAAAGAGAGCGCCGGCACCAACGAGGAGCAGAAGCCCGCTCTGGTGCTGAGCTATACCTATCTGGAAAGCATCGTTCCGGTGGAGCTGGAAGTTCCCGCCGGGGAAGAAGCACAGCTGCCCGAGACCGTCACCGTGCGCCTGTCGGACGGCAGCGAGGAGCAGCGTGCCGTGGTGTGGGATAGCTTCCAGCTTCCCGCCGAGGGCGAGAGCGTGCAGGTGCGCGGCGCCGTAGAGGGCACCGCCATACCGGCTGTGGCCGAGATCACCGTCACCGCTCCGCTGCCCGAGATCACCGCCGTGGCCCCCATCGAGCCGCTGCGCGCGATGCTGGGCACCCCCGAGGACCAGCTGGGCCTTCCCGCCACCGCCACCGCCACCCTGGACAACGGCCAGACCGTGGAGCTGCCGGTGGGCTACTGGTTCCCCGAACCCGCCTATGACCCCTATGTGGAGCAGACCTATACCTGGGTGGGCTATTTCGACCTGGAAAACAGCGAGATCAAGGTGAACAACAGCGCCGACCTGCACCCCTCTGTGCAGACACAGCTGATGTGGCAGCCGAACAAGAGCATCCTGCAGGAAGCCATCGCCGCCGCTGAGGCCGCCACGGTTTCGGGCGAGGTGAACACCACCATCGTCAGCGTGCAGAAGGAGTTCGCCGCCGCCTACCAGGCCGCCCTGAAGGCGATGAACGACGAGATGGCCACGGTGGAAGAGGTGCAGGCCGCCTACAACGGCCAGCAGATCGCCCTGTGGAAGCTGGGCTACACCGCCGCCGACAAGACCACCCTGAATGAACTCATCAAACGGGCCGACGAGCTCGACCTCGGCATCTACACCGACGAGAGCGCCGCGGCAGTGACCGCCGCCCTGGAGAGTGCCAAAGCGCTGCAGGCCGACGGCGAGCTGAGCGTGGCCGACCAGCCCGCGGTGGATGAAGCCGCCGCCGCCCTGAAGGCCGCCCTGGAGGCGCTGGAGGAAAAGGACCCCGCC
>DGYMR06203__coassemble_2096_pt1 | contig 10567 bp, 6 predicted proteins | sample DGYMR06203__metabat2_high_PE_003 | metagenome-assembled genome bin DGYMR06203
GCACCTCGTCGGCCACCAGCTTGGTGGGCTCGTCCTCCTTCACCGATACCCGTCCGCGCACCAGCACAACGGCGTTGTCGCGCACGGCGCTGCCCGCTTTGTCCAGCACTTTGGGGAACAGGAGCACCTCCATGGTGCCGGTGAGGTCCTCCACGGTGGCAAAAGCCATCATGCTGTTGGAGCGCGTGGTGAGGAAACGGCTGCGCACGATGGCGCACACCAGATTCACCACCTGCCCGTCCATATCGCGGGCGTCTTCCCCGGTGAGCTTGCTGACGGTGGCCGTTCCCAGCCGTCCGATCACCTCGCGGTAGCCGTCCAGCGGATGGCCACTGAGGTACAGCCCGCTGACCTCCTTTTCCATCATCAGCAGCTCGTCGTAGTCGTACTCCTTGCAGTCGGGCAGTTCATAGTGGATCAGACCGGTGGGGGTCTCGCCTTCCCCGCTCAGCACGCCGAACAGATCCAGCTGTCCCTCCAGATTGCGCCGCGCGTCGTTTTCCACGCTCTTGAGCATCCCCTCCAGCCCCTGCAGCATCGCCTTGCGGGTGGACTCCAGGCGGTCGAAGGCGCCTCTTTTGATCATGCTTTCCAGCGCGCGGCGGTTCAGCTCGGTGCCGTGCAGGCGCTTGCAGAAGTCGTACAGGGTGCGGTATTCGCCGTTCTGTTCCCGCTCGCGCACCACGGTGGCGATCAGCCCGCGCCCCACGTTTTTCAGCGCGGACAGGCCGAACCGGATGTTCTCGCCGTCCACCGTGAAGCGGGCGTCGCTGGAGTTGATGTCGGGCGGGAGCACCGCGATGCCCAGGCGCTGGCATTCGGCGGTGTACTCGATCACCTTGTCGGTGTTGTCGAGCACGCTGGTCAGCAGCGCGGCCAGGAACTGGCGCGGATAGTGACATTTGAGATAGGCGGTCTGGTAGGCCACATAGGCATAGCAGGCGGCGTGCGATTTGTTGAACGCATAGCTGGCAAAGCTGCTCATCTCGTCGAAGATGCTGTTGGCTGCCTGCTCGGTGATGCCGTTGGCCACGCATCCCTTGCACTCGTGGCCCGGCTCGGTGCTGCCGTAGACGAAATACTGCCGCTCCTGCTCCATGACGTCGTGCTTTTTCTTGCTCATGGCGCGGCGCACAAGGTCGGCCTGTCCGTAGGAGAAGCCGGCCAGCTCGCGGCAGATCTGCATCACCTGTTCCTGATAGACGATGCAGCCGTTGGTCACATCGAGGATATGCGCCAGCTGGGGCGTTTTGTAGCGCACCGCATCCGGCTGGTGGCGGTTGCGCAGATAGGTGGGGATGGAGTCCATCGGGCCGGGGCGGTAGAGCGAGATGAGCGCGATGACGTCCTCCAGATCGCGCGGCTTGAGGCCGGTCAGCACCTGCTTCATGCCGCTGGATTCCAGCTGGAAGATGCCCTCGCTCTCGCCCTGACTGAGCATCTCGTAGGTGGCCTTGTCGTCGTAGGACAGGCCCCGGATCGAGAAATCCGGCTCGTCGTGCTGGATCATCTTCTCGGCGTCGTGGATGACGGTGAGGGTGCGCAGGCCCAGGAAATCCATCTTCAAAAGCCCCAGTTCCTCCACCGTCGTCATGGTGAACTGGGTGACCGGCTGGCCGTCGTTGGTGGCCAGCGGGATATATTCGTCCGCCGCTTCCCGGGTGATCACCACGCCCGCCGCATGGGTGGAGGCATGGCGCGGCATCCCCTCGATCTTGATGGCGGTGTCGATGAGTTCGCGGACCTGCTCGTTGGCCGCATACTGTGCCGCGAGATCCTTGCTGACCTCCAATGCGCGCTTGAGCGTCATTTTCAGTTCCATCGGCACCAGCTTGGCGATGGTGTCCACCGTCTGATAGGGCAGGTCCATCACCCGCCCCACATCCCGGATGGCCGCGCGCGCGGCCATAGTCCCAAAGGTGACGATCTGGGTGACGTGGTCGGCGCCGTATTTGCGGATCACATAGTCGATCACCTCCTGCCGGCGCTCGTAGCAGAAATCGACGTCGAAGTCGGGCATGCTCACGCGCTCGGGGTTCAGGAAGCGTTCAAACAGCAGGTTGTAGCGGATGGGATCGACCTCGGTGATGCCCATGCAATAGGCCGCCAGGCTGCCCGCACCGCTGCCGCGCCCGGGGCCCACCGGGATGCCGTGGGTCTTGGCGTAGTGGATGAAGTCGAACACGATGAGGTAGTAGTTGGTATACCCCATCCGGTCGATCACGCCGATCTCATACTCCAGCCGTTCGCGCAGCTCGTCGGTGATGCGGCCGGGATAGTTGCGCTGCAGCCCCTCTTCACACAGCTTGCGGAAATAGGCGAGGTTGTCCATCCCGTCCGGCGCCTCGAAATAGGGCAGCTTGGTCACGCCGAATTCAAAGTCAAAGTCGCAGCGTTCGGCGATGCGCACCGTGTTTTCACAGGCGTCCGGCGCGATGGCGAACAGTTGGTACATCTCGTCGGTGCTTTTGACATAGAATTCGTCGGTCTGAAACTCCATCTTGTCCGGATCGGCCAGCGTCTTTCCGGTCTGGATGCAGATCAGCACGCTCTGCATCCGGCTGTCCTCCCGGGTGAGATAGTGGGCGTCGTTGGTGGCCACCAGCGGGATGTCCAGCTCACGGGCAAGGCGAATCAGGCCGGGCAGCACCTGCCGCTGTTCGGCCAAACCGTGGTCCTGCAGCTCGATGAAAAAATCCTCTCCGAACAGTTCCTTATACCACAGCGCGATGCTGCGCGCTTTTTCCTCGTCTCCGGCCAGAATCGCCTGCGGGATCTCGCCCGCGAGGCAGGCAGACAGGCAGACCAGCCCCTCGTGGTGCTGCTGCAGAAGCTCGTGGTCGATGCGGGGCTTGTTGTAAAAGCCTTCGGTGAATCCGCGGCTGACTATCTTGATGAGGTTTTTATATCCCGTCTCGTTCTTGCACAGCAGCACCAGATGGTTGTAGCCGTCCAGACGGTTCACCTTGTCGAAGCGGGTGCGGGTGGCCACATAGACCTCGCAGCCGATGATGGGCTTGATGCCCGCTTTTTTGGCTGCCTTATAAAAGTCCACGCACCCGTACATCACCCCGTGGTCGGTGATGGCGACCGCTGTCTGGCCCAGTTCTCTCAGATGGTCGAACAGGCGGTCGATGCGGCAGGCGCCGTCCAGCAGGCTGTATTCGGTGTGCAGGTGCAGATGGACGAAATCACGTTTTGTTTCAGACATCCTGGCTCCTCTCTTGCAGGGCTTTGGCGGTGGCTTCCAGCTTTTTCAGCCGATGGCTCAGGCCGGATTTGCTGATGGGGGGCTGGGCTTTTTCGGCCAGCTGTGCCAGCGACAGGTCCGGCCAGGCCAGGCGCAGTTCGGCGGCCTGCCGCAGCGGTTCGGGCAGTGTGTCCCATGCGCCGCTGTCTTTCAGATACTGGATCGCGCGCTGGCTTTGCAGGGTGGCCGAGACGGTCTTGTCTATATTGGCCGTCTCGCAGTTGGTGATGCGGTTGGCCTTGTTGCGGAAATCGCGGTATACCTTCAAGCTCATCAGCTCCATGCTGCATCCGCTGGCGCCCATCAGCGTGAGAAGATCCTCGATCTTTTCGCTGGATTTGAAGTACACCACGCTCACCCCTTTCCGCAGGGTGCGGCGGGGATGGAAATAGTGCTCGGCCAGAATCCCCTCCAGGTCCCGCGCCAGCATCTGCCGCCCGGTGACAAATTCCAGATGGTATTCCTTCATGGGGTCGGTGATGGTGCCGGCGCACAGAAAGGCCGCCCCCAAAAACGCGCCGGTGCAGTGGGAACAGCAGATATTTTTGCTGTTGATGCGCACCGACAGCATGCGGGACGGGTCCTGCCCGAACAGCTCCAGCATCCGGGTCACCTGGGACGGCTCACGGACGGCAAACTCATACACCGGGCTGGCGGCGGTGCCCTTCTGGACGAGTTCCCCCTCCACGCCGATCTGGCGGTAGATGCGGAGGGCATACTCCGCCACCTGGGGATGCTCGGTGTGCAGCACGATCCCCCGCTGGTCGAAATAGCGGCCGAAACAGGCGATCCCGTAAGCGGCCGCCAGGCGGCAGCAGCTGCGCTGCAGGTGCCGGTTGGTGATCTCCTCTTTTACTTTTCTGGAAAATGTGACGGTAGACAAATAGTTTCCCCTCTCAAGTGGTTCGGTTGATGTCGCGGTGCTGCACGGTGGGACGATATCCCAGCTGCTGGACATATTCGGCCAGCTTGCGTGCAAAGGTGATGGAGCGGTGTTTGCCTCCGGTGCATCCCACCGCGATGGTCAGCTGGCTCTTGCCCTCCTGCACATACAGCGGCAGGGAGTACCCCACCAGATCCTGCATCCGGCGCAGCAGTCCCTGCGACGCCTCCGACTGCATCACGTACTCCACCACCTCCTGGTCCAGGCCGGTGAGTGGTTTGAGTGCCGGAACATAGAACGGGTTTGGCAGGCAGCGCACGTCAAACACGATGTCGGCCTCTTTGGGCTGGCCGTATTTGAAGCCGAACGAAAGGATGTTCAGCGCCATGGCGGCCTGCCCCTTTTGGGAGAACAGCCCCACGATCCGGCCGCGAAGCTGTGCGGTGGACAGCAGCGAGGTGTCCACGATGTAGTCGGCCTGTTCGAACAGCGGCCGCATGATCTCGCGCTCCAGGCGGATGGCCTGGCTTGTGGAAATGTCCAGCTGGATGCTCAGCGGATGACGGCGGCGGGTCTCTTTATACCGCCGCTCCAGCACCTCGTCGCCCGCGCCCAGAAAGAGGGTGCGATACTGCACGCCCTCCTGCCGCAGCTGCTGCAGGCTGTTCTGCACCTGCTGGGCGGTGCGGAAGCCGCGCACATCCAGCACCATCGCCACCCGGTCCAGTTCGTTGTGCTCCAGTGCCAGACGTGCAAAGGGAGCCAGCATACCGGCCGGGATGTTGTCGATGCAAAAATACCCCAGATCCTCCAGCGCATGCACGGCCAGTGTCTTGCCAGCGCCGGAGGAACCGGTGACGATCAAATAATCCATGTTGCAAATTCCTGTATCACGCAGAAACAGGCGGCGCGCTCCTCAGCGCACCACCCGGATCTCCTTTTCCAATACAAACCCTGTCTTTTCCCGCACGATACGGGAAACATCGTCGGCCACCGCCAGCACGTCGGCGCAGGTGGCTTCGCCCAGATTCACGATGAACCCGGCATGCTTTTCGCTGATGGCCGCGCCGCCCACCTGATAGCCCTTCAGGCCGCACTGGTCGATGAGCGCCGAGGCAAAGGCCCCCTGCGGGCGCTTGAACGCGCTGCCGGCGCTGGGCTTATCCAGCGGCTGTTTGGTTTTGCGGCGGGTGAGATAGTCCTCCATCGCGGCGGCGATCTCTTCCCGGCTGCCCGGACGCAGTGTGAACTCCACCTCGTCCACCGCCCAGCCGCTGTGTTCAAAGCAGCTGGTGCGGTATCCGAAGGCGAGCTGCTCCGGCAGCAGCCAGTGCGGGTTCCCTGCTTCATCCAGGCAGTGTACGCGGGACACAACGTCCTTCATCTCGCCGCCGTAGGCGCCTGCGTTCATATACACCGCGCCGCCCACGCCGCCGGGAATCCCATAGGCAAACTCCAGCCCGGTCAGCCCGGCGTCGCGCGCGGCCAAACAGACGCGGGAGAGCGAAGCGCCTGCCCCCGCGACGATGCGGGTGCCCTCGGTGCGGATGGAGTCCATCCCCTCGCCCACCGCGATGACTGCGCCGTCGAAGCCCTCGTCTGCAAACAGGATATTGGAGCCTTTGCACAAAAGATAGCGGCGCACGTCCGCCTCGCGGCAGAGGCGCAGGCATTCCGCCAGCTGGACGGAAGAAGCCGGCATGGCGAACACGGCGGCCGGGCCTCCGATCCGGAAGCTGGTGTGGGCGGACAGCGCCTCGCCGCGGCGGAAGGCAATGCCCGCCCGCTCCAGCGCGCTGCGCAGGAAAACGATCTGCTGTTCTGTCATACGTTCTGCATCCCCAGACTGGCCGCGCCCACGATACCTGCGTCGTTGCACAGCTTGGCGGCCACAATTTTGGTGCGGCGCATACCCTCACGGGTATACTCCTCGCGGTCTACGTATTCGCGGATGGGAGCCAGCAGCGTCTCGCCCTCGCGCGAGATGCCGCCGCCGATGCACAGGATCTCCGGCTGGAAAATGTTGATGACGCTGGTGATGCCGCAGGCCACATACTCCACGAAATTGTGCACCACCTTGGTGGCCAGCTCGTCGCCGGCACGCATGCCGTCGAAGGCGGTCTTGGCGTTCACGCGGGACAGATCGCCGTCCACCAGCTTCCACATCATGTTGTCGGGATGGGCCTTCATCGCCTCGCGGGTGTCCTCTGTCAGCGCGCTGGCGGACGCATATTTTTCCCAGCAGCCGTTGCGGCCGCACATGCAGGGACGGCCATCCTTCACGATGACGAGATGGCCCAGCTCGGCGCCGGCATAGTTGAACCCGGAGAAAATCTTTCCGTTGATGATGATGCCGCTGCCGATGCCGGTGCCCAGCGTGATCACCACCGCATACTGCGCGCCCTTGGCGCCGCCGGCGATATATTCGCCGTAGGCGGCGGCGTTGGCGTCGTTCTCGATGTACACCTTGCAGCCCAGCCGCCGCTCCATGTTCACTTCCAGCGTCCACTCGTTGTAGCCGAAGTTGGCGTTGAACTCGACCACGCCGGTGGACTGGTTTACGCTGCCGGGAGTGCCGATCCCCACCCAGCAGATGTCCTTGGTGATGTCCAGGCCCTTGTCGCGGCACAGGCGCAGGCAAAGATCTGCGATCGACTTTTCCACCTCCTCGGCCGGGCGGGGCAGGTTGGTGTCGCACCCCACTTTGTGTACGATGTTGTAGTTCTCATCCACAAGGCCGGCCGAAATGGTCGTTCCTCCCAGATCCACGCCGATGGTATACTGTTTCATGCTGTATCAATTCCTTTCTGCCCGGCACGCGCGAACGTGCGCCGGTTGCTCGTTCTCTGTATTGTATATTAGGTGATGTCCTCTTCCAGACCCAGCCGCGCCATCAATTCCTTCGCGGCGTTGTAGCCCATCTTTTTCTGACGGTTGGCGATGGCGGCGGTTTCCAGGATGACCGCCAGGTTGCGGCCGGGCATCACCGGGATCTCGGTGCAGGGGATGCTCACGCCCAGAATGTCGGTGGTGGGCGATTCCAGCCCGGTGCGGCTGTAGTTTTTGGTTTTGTCCCAGGGCTCCAGCTTCACCACCAGGTCCACCTTCTCGCTCACCTTTACGGCGCCGATACCGAATACCCGCGCCACGTTCACGATGCCGATGCCGCGCAGCTCGATGAAATGGCGGATGTTCTCCGGGCTGGTGCCCACGATGGACCGGTTGGAGACGCGGCGCAGCTCCACGGCGTCGTCGGCGATGAGGCGGTGGCCGCGCTTGACCAGCTCCACGGCGGTTTCGCTTTTGCCCACGCCGCTGTCGCCCAGGATCAGGATGCCCTCGCCGTATACCTCCACCAGCACGCCGTGCCGCGTGACGCGGGGGGCCAATTCAACGCTGAGGATCGAGATCAGGTTGCTCATCATGGCGGAGGTGTTCTCGTTCGTGCACAGGATGGGGACCTGGTATTCCTTGGCGAATTCCAGCATCTCCTCCAGCACGGGCAGACTGCGGGTGACGATCACCGCGGGAGGCCTGAGCGCGAACAGGGTGTGCACATGGCTGCGGCGCAGATCCTCGGGCAGGCCCTCCAGATAGGCCATCTCGGCCTTGCCGCAGATCTGCAGGCGGGTGGGATCGAAATACTCGTCGTATCCCGCCAGCAGCAGGCCGGGACGGTTGACGTCCATCGTATAGATGGGGATGCCGCTGATATCGGTGGGCGTATAGGCCGTTTCCAGATGCAGCTGGTCGGCAATTTTTTTGAGAGTAACAGAGAATTTTGGCAAATTTTTCACCCTTTCTGTGGGATGCCGCCGTTTTTCGGGCGGCCGCTCCATACGGCGCACGAAAAACGGCTTTGCACAGTTCTTTGCTTATCATTATAGCGAATTTTATATGCAATATCAATTTCATACGGAGGTTTTCTCTTTATTTTATAAAAAATTTCTGGTATACTGTCTGTGTGATTTTTGTGAACGCGGAATGTATGCCGGCTTTTTTCAGCTGCGCCGCCGGATTGAAACTTTTTGTGCCTGCGGTGCGTTATAACAATATATCCTCATATTCCCTGGCCGTGCACGGCACGTCCGGACCGACCGACGTTTTCAGAAAGGGAGAACATTTATGCGCGTTGCCATTTTTACCGAAACCTATTTCCCGTTCATCAGCGGTGTCGTCACCCATATCCAGACGCTGAAGGAAGGTCTGGAGGCCAAGGGGCACGAAGTGCTGATCGTCACCACCAATCCCAAAGCCACCTGCCACTATATAAAGGACGGCATCCTGTACTGCCCGGCCATCCCGCTCAAGCGCATCTACGGCTACGGCGTGGCCAACCCGCTGAACCTGCAGCGTCTCAAGATCATCGCAGAATTCGACCCGGATCTGATGCACATCCACACCGAGTTCAGCATGGGTATCTTCGGCCTGTTTGCCGCCCGCAAGCTGAAAAAGCCGGTGGTCTACACGCTGCACACCATGTACGACGACTACATGTTCTATGTAGCGCCCGAGCGGTTCCAGAACATGGTCAAGCCCGGCGCGCATTTCTATTTCCGCAATGTGGCGCGCCGTGCCACCGAGATCATCGGGCCGTCCCCCAAGGTGGTGGAATACCTGCGCCGCTGTGGGGTGGAGCGCCATATCAACATCGTGCCGAACACGGTGGACCTGTCCAACTTTATGCCGGAGAATGTGAAGCCCGAGGAGATCGCACGGGTGCGCCGCGAGCTGGGCATCCAGGAAGGCGACACCGCGCTGTGCTTCGTGGGCCGTCTGGGAAAAGAAAAGAGCATCGATGTGATGATCGACTATTTCTCCCGCCACTTCAAGGGGCAGTCGAGCTATAAGCTGTTCATCATCGGCGACGGTCCCGAGCGCAAGGCGCTGCAGCAGCAGATCGACCGTCTCGGCGTACAGCAGCAGGTGCATCTGCTGGGCCGCATCGAGCACGAGCTGCTTCCTCCGTACTACCATGCGTGTGATCTGTTCTGCACGGCGTCCCTGTCCGAGATGAACTCCATCTCGATGCTGGAGGCGATGGCCAGCGGCCTGTACGTTGTGCAGCGCCTGGACGTCTACAACAAGGACCAGATCGCACCGGGCGTGAACGGCAACCTGTTCACCACCAGCGAAGAGATGGCGGCCCTGCTCCGCGAGGAGGGCGAGATGGACGCCGCCGCCCGGCAGCAGCGCCGCAATGGCGTGACCGCCTACACCAAACGCTACGGACGCGAGGAATTTATGCGCCGCATCCTGAACATCTACGACCGCGCCATCGACAAGTACCAGCGTCTGTACCTCAAAAAGCGCTGATCTCCCCCCTCGATAGATACAGAAAAACCGATCCTGCTCCTGCCGCAGGATCGGTTTTTTGTTGTCACAGCACAGCGATCTGCGCCTCCACCTCGATCCGCTCCGGCTGCCGCAGCGTTCCGTCCTGCAAAGCGCGGTTATACCACACGGTATCCCAGACGGCAAACCACCAGCCCAGCCGGAACGCATCCCCTTTTTCGTTCCAGGCATCCTGCACCACCGCCTGCAGATCGGCGGCAAGCGTTTGGGAAATCTGCTGCGACAGCGACTGCCGGCTGCCGGTCTGCGAAATGCCCGGCTGCTGGTCTGCGCGGGAAGCGGACAGCCACCGAACCGTTCCGGTAAGCACAAGGTGCAGGCAGGGGCCGTCCTCTCCCCGTTCCACCTGCCGCTGGATGTGCGCCGAATCGACCGTGAAGCGCACGGTGCGGCCGTCGTATTCCCGCAGGCAGTTCAGGCGGTTTGCATGCCCCGCCATCAGCTGGGCAAGCTGCATTTCCTGCCCTTCCCAAACGGTCTGCGGTTCACTGCCGGCATACAAAACCAGTGCGTCGAGGGAGGCATCCGCATCCGTGAGGGCAAGGCGGGGAATACACCCGTTCACTCCGTCTTCGCCGACGGGAAGCTCATACACCATCACCGGCTCCACGGCCGGCTGTTCCAGTATCTCCTTTTCCAGCTGCAAAATCGTGCTGGCGAAGGAATCGGCCTGTGTGAGCTCTTTCATTGTGTCGGTTGTCATTTCGGAAACAAATACCGCCATGCCCGGACGTCCGGCCTGTTCGGTGCCGAAGTATTGCAGCACGGCATCGGCCTTGCTCTCCGCCGCGCCTTTGCCCAGGATCAGCAGCTGGTTCTGCCCGTAAAAGGGTGTGCGGTCCTGCTGCTGTTCCGCCTGCACCACCGCCGCAGACAGCTCCTGTGCGGCGCCGCAGTAGAGCGAGGCGGAGGATGCCTGCTCCGCGTCGGCCGACGGCGCGCTGTCCAGCACGAGCAGCCCGGTCTCAAACCGGGAACCGGTCCAATCGACAAAGATCGCCTTCACGATGGCGCGGCGGCCAAGCGGGACCCCGCCGCATCCGGACAGGCTCAGCAGCAGGAACGCCGCCAGAATCACA
>DGYMR06203__coassemble_2207_pt1 | contig 10078 bp, 4 predicted proteins | sample DGYMR06203__metabat2_high_PE_003 | metagenome-assembled genome bin DGYMR06203
TGGGAGATGACCAGCAAGCTCGAACCCGCCCGGCGCGCAGAGCGGTTTTGTGCTTGCGCTTTTCACACTCTGCATTATGGAAAGGAAGGATCCGAACGTCATGAATCTGGACATGAAACGGCGATTGCTCAGCCTGTCTGTGGCAACGGCCATGCTGGTGTCTGTGGCGCAGCCGGTGGTGTATGCCGCCGAGCAGCCCGCCGATTCCGCGGCAGCCGGCGAAAGCCAGCCTGTCGAAACGCCTGTGCCCGAGAGCACCGCAGCGCCGGAAGAAGAACCGGCCGCCCCGGCACAGGAAACTCCGGCGGCGGAGGAAGAAGCTCCCGCAGCTGCTCCCCGGGCCGTGTACGAGGATGCGGTGAACACCGGCACCTGGACCGGCAACGACAAGGGCACCTTAGCGGTGGAGGACGGCTGGCTGCACATGAAGTCCGCCTCCGGCGACAACGGCGCCAACCAGTTCTATGTGACCAATCCCGACATCAGCTTCGACCAGAGCGAGGGCTATCTGGAGTTCACCCTCAAAGCCAACAGCAGCGGCCCCACCACCCGTTTCGGCGTGTATCTGCGCAGCAACGGTATCAACGACGGCCTGTTCGTGGGCTGTGACAAGCAGGGCTGGTTCTGGCAGACCTACGACGGAGCCGGAAATGCTTGGTATCAGGGCAGCCGCCTGCCCGCCCCCAACGCCGGGGAGGAGATCAAGGTCCGCATCGACTACACCGAGACCGAAGCCACCGTCACCATCAACGGCCAGGATGCCTTCGGCGGCCCGGTGGATCTCACCACCCTGCCCAGCAGCCGCGGCGGTTCGCTCGCCTTCAAGGCTGCCCAGTGGGGGAGCGAATCCACCGATGTCCTCGTCAAGAATATCCACTTTGAAGGCCAGGCCGAGGTGGAGAGCTACACCGTCAGCGGCAGCGTGACCGCCGATGGCCAGCCCGCCGCCGGCGCCGCCGTGTCGATCGACGGCAAGACCGCCGTGACCGGCGCGGACGGCACCTTCTCCATCAGCGACCTGGTGGACGGCACCTACACCGCCACCGCCACGCTGGAGGGCTACGGCAGCCAGAGCCAGCAGGTGACCGTGCAGGGCGGCAATGTGGAGGGCCTGACATTTGCGCTGGCCTCCGCCCCCACCGAGACCATCGCCTCCGACGAGATGACGGTCACCGTATATAAAGATTTCCCCGCCGTCAAGCAGTACGACATGAAGGGCGGCGAGCTGGACGGCAAGACCTTCTACGGCAGTGCCGGCGCCCTGAACACCATCCAGATCAACGGCAGCGACATCCAGCTGTCGGCCGAGGATGTGGAGCTGACCCTGGAGGACAGCAAGGCCACCTATGTGCTGCACGTGAAGGACGATACCGGCGTGGACGCCTCCATCAAGGTGGTGCTGAGCGTGGAAGGCAACGTGCTGACCATGGAGATCCCCGAGGTCGTCTACAACCAGGAGAACGGCAAGCAGGATCATCCCGTGCAGACCATCTACTTCCCGGACCACAGCCTGGTGTCTGTGCGCAGCAGCCAGGAGAACGCCACCTTCGCCGGCAGCGAGATGTCGGACAACACCCGCAAGACCGGCGATACCTTCCAGAACGTGGACGAGACCCTGGCCAACGGACAGAACGACTACATGTATGCCTTTGTGTCGGCCGACGGCATGAGCGCCGCGATGGAGAGCAACTCCGAGCATGACGGCAGCGTTGTGGCCAACACTGTGGCCGGCGGCTCCACCAACACCCGCATCTGGGCCACCGCCTCCGAAGTGGGCGGCGACAAGGTGATGGGCCTGGGCAGCGCGCTGTTCTACTGGAACCGTGCCCTCGAGTCCAAGGACGAGAGCGACCCCACCGGCATGACCAACAAGATGTATGTCACCGAGCCCACCGAGAACCCCCTGGTGAAAGTCATCATCACCGGCGACGAGAACAAGAACGGCACGGTGGACTGGCAGGACGGCGCCATCGCCTTCCGAGACATCTCGCACGAGCTGCCCCGCAGCGAGGAAGTGCCCGAGGCGGTCGGCATGCGTGTCTGCATGAACTTCAGCGGACAGGCCCCCAACCCCTTCATGCAGACGCTGGACAACGTCAAGCGCGTCTACCTGAACACCGACGGCCTGGGCCAGGCGGTCCTGCTGAAGGGCTACGCCAATGAGGGCCACGACTCCGGCCATCCCGACTACGCCGACATCGGCAAGCGTCTGGGCGGCGCCGAGGATATGAACAAGCTGATGATCGAGGGCGCCAAGCTGGGCGCGACCTTCGGCATCCATGTGAACGCCAGCGAGATGTACACCGAGGCCAAGGCCTTCGATGAGCTGCTGGTGCGCCGCAACTCCAGCGGCGGCCTGAGCTACGGCTGGAACTGGCTGGATCAGGGCATCGGCATCGACAGCAAGTTCGACCTGCTCAGCGGCCGGCGCGAAGCCCGCTTCGACGCGCTGGAAGAGCTGGTGGGCCAGAACCTGGGCTGGGTGTATGTGGACGTTTGGGGCAACCTGACCAGCACCCTCGAGGACAGCTGGGCCACCCGCCGTCTGACCGATGAGATCACCGACAACGGCTGGCGTATGACCACCGAGTGGGGCGCCGGCAACGAGTACGACTCCACCTTCCAGCACTGGGCCACCGACCTGACCTACGGCGGCTACAGCGCCAAGGGCTACAACAGCTCGATCGCCCGCTTCATCCGCAACCACCAGAAGGACTCCTGGGTAGGCGACTACACCAGCTACGGCGGCAACGCGAACGGTCCTCTGCTGGGCGGCTACGACATGAAGGACTTCGAGGGCTGGCAGGGCCGCAGCAACTACGACGACTACATCAACAACCTGTTCACCAACAACGTCTCCACCAAGTTCTTCCAGCACTTCCTGGTCACCGAGTGGGTCAACGGCGAAGCCATCGAGAACCCCTACGGCGACACCTGGGCGCCGGAGAAGCAGATCACTCTGGAGGACGAGACCTACGGCAAGGTGGTCGTCACCCGCACCGACGCCGAGAACTACAGCGAGGACGTCATGTCCGATTACCGCGACCGCACCGTCACCCTGAACGACAAGGTGATCCTGAAGGGCCATGTGAGCCGCTCGGATACGAATGAAAAGGGCGACGAGACCTACCTGATCCCCTGGTACTGGAGCGCCACCGGCGAGGACCTGGCCGAGGATGAGCAGAAGCTGTACCACTGGAACACCCAGGGCGGCACCACCGAATGGGAACTGCCCAACGGCTGGGAGAACCTGGAGAACGTGGTCGTGTACACCCTGACCGACCAGGGCAAGAGCAACGAGACGGTGGTTCCCGTTGTGGACGGCAAGGTCACCCTGACCGCCGAGGCCGAGGTGCCCTATGTGGTGTATAAGGGCGAGCAGGGCCAGCTGGACATCGGCGGCTGGCAGGGCAACCACCTGTACGACACCGGCTTCAACACCTACAGCCTGGAGGCCAGCAAGTGGACGGTGAACGCCGGCAGCCCGAAGATCGGCAACACCGTCACCACCAACCCGATGATGATCCTCGCCGGCGGCGATTCCGTCAGCCAGACCATCACCGACCTGGTGCCCGGCCAGAAATACGCGCTGTACATCGGCGTGGACAACCGCAGCGAGGCCAACGCGCACATGACCGTCACCAGTGTGAACGGCAGCACCCTGGCCAGCAACTACACCGGCCTGTCCTTCGCCAACAACTACGTTTCTTCCGATCCCCACAGCAACAACATCCCCACCGAGCAGGGAGCCGGCAGCCACTTCCAGAACATGTATGTGTTCTTCACGGCCGACGCCGAGACTGCCACCCTCACCCTCAGCCGTGACGCCGGCGCAGGCATGACCTACTTCGACAACATGCGCTGCGTGGAGAACGAGAGCAATCCCTACACCTACGACGAGAACGGCGACGTGGCGCTCTACACCCAGGACTTCGAGAACGTGGTGCAGGGCATGTATCCCTTCGTAGTCGGCCCCGTGGAGGGCGTCACCGACAACCGCAGCCACCTGTCCGAGCTGCACGCCCCCTACACCCAGAGCGGCTGGGACGTGAAGAAGGGCGACGATGTGCTGGAAGGCAACTGGTCGCTCAAGACCAACGGCCTCACTCAGTACAACAGCGTGCTGTACCAGACCATCCCGCAGAACTTCCGCTTTGAGCCGGGCTGCACCTACAAGGTGAGCTTCGACTATCAGATCGGCTCCGAGGGCACCTATGCCGTAGTCGTGGGCAACGAGAGCAGCTACGACGCCTCCCAGGCCATCCCGCTGCACTACAAGGCCGATGAGAACGGCGAGTTCGTCACCCAGACCTTCGAGACCACCATCACCGGCGAGGCCAACGGCCAGACCTGGTTCGGCCTGTACTCCACCAACGTTGCCCCCAACACCCAGGGCACCAGCGGCGCTGCCGCCACCTTCGGCGATTACAGCAACCTGATGATCGACAACGTGCGCATCGAGCGTCTGGACGACACCGAGACCATCACCAAGGACCAGCTGAATGAGCTGATCGACAGCGCGAAGGACTACACCTTCGAGACCGCCGGCTGCACCGCCGACGAATGGCAGGACTTTGAGACCGCTCTGGCTTCTGCCAAGGCCGTGGCGGCTGCCGACGACGCCTCCGACAGCGAGATCAAGAACGCCTACCTCACCCTCAAGAGCGCCAAGGACGCCGTGGATACCAGCACCGGCCTGCCGGCCGACGACGAGCGCGCCGATCTGGACCGCACCCAGATGACCGCCGAGGCGGGCAACCCCGAGCTGGGCGAGGACGGCAGCAACCTGTTCGACAACGACCCCAACACCATCTACCACACCAACTGGAGCGGCGCGTCCGGCAAGCCCATCGCCACTCCCGAGGACTTCTGGATCGAAGTCACCCTGAACGCTCCGCAGACGGTCAACGGCCTGCGCTACCTGCCCCGCAGCAGCGGCAGCAACGGCAAGATGACCGCCGGTACCATTGAGGTACAGGTGGAAGGCAGCGAGGATTGGATCCCCGTCAAAGCCAAGGGCGGCGAGGGCAACTCCTTCACCTTCAGCACCAGCGGCTGGAGCAAAGCGAGCTTCGAGCCGGTGGAGAACGTGGTCAAGGTCCGCCTGGTGGCCACTTCCACCATCGGCGATCAGCCCAACAAGTTCTTCTCCGCCGCCGAGATCCGTCTGACCACCCCGTTCAGCGAGGAGGCGCCTGCCATGGACACCACCGCGCTGGAGACCGCCATCAACCTGGCCAAGACCCTGAACAAAGACCGCTACACCGCCGACAGCTGGCAGGCTGTGGAGGAGGCTCTGGCCTCCGCCGAGGCTGTGCTGGCCGATGCCAACGCCACCGCCCAGGAGATCGCCTCCGCTGCCCGCACCCTGAACGCCGCCATCGACGCGCTGGTGATGCCCGTCTACAAGCCGCAGGTTGAAGAGCTGCTGGCCATGTACGAAAGCATGGACGAAGAGGACTTCATCGGCGACTGGGCTGCTGTGGAAGCTGCCGCCGCCAAGCTGCAGGCGATCCTGGATGACGAGAACGCCACCCAGACCCAGGCCAACGCCGCCATCGAGGAGTTCCTGACTGCGGTGAATGCCCTGGAGAAAAAGACCGATATGCAGCGCCTGGAGGAGGCCATTGCCGCCGCCGAAGCCGTGCTGAACAATGTTTCCAGCGCCGCCTTCACCGAGGAGAGCTGGAAAGCTGCCCAGGACGCTCTGGCTGCCGCCAAGACACTGGCCCAGAATCCCGACGCGACCACCGAGCAGGTGGACAAAGCCATTGCCGACCTGCAGGCTGCGATGAAGGGCCTGATACCCAGCCAGGAGAAAGAGGCGCTGGACGCCACCATCCAGGCTGCCCAGAACTATCTGGCCCAGCTGACCGAGGACGAGTATACCGTCAGCAGCTGGAAGGCCGCTCAGGATGCCCTGACCGCTGCCCTTGCTGTGCAGGCCGACACCGCTGCCACCGCCGAGGATTACACCAAGGCCGTGACGGACATGATGGCAGCTCTCACCGGGCTTGAAAAGCGCGGCGATACCGCTTCGCTGGCCAAGTTCGTGGAGCAGGCCAACGCCCTGAAGGAAGAGAACTACACACCCAACAGCTGGAAGCCGTTCGCGGAGGCCCTGGCCGCCGCCGAGGCCGTGCTGGCCAACTCCGCCGACGCCTCGCAGGCTGATGTGGACGCCGCCTATGCCGCTCTGCTGACCGCGCAGACCGCCCTGGTCCGCGCCGCCGACAAGAGCGAGCTGAACGCCGCCGTGGCCGAGGCCAACAAGCTGAACAAGGACGAATACACCGCCGACAGCTGGGCTGCCGTCGCCAAGGCGAAGGAAGCCGCCGCCGCTGTGGCCGCCGATGCCAACGCCACCCAGGCGGAGGTGGACGCCGCCCGCGACGCCCTGCTGAAGGCCATCCGTGAGCTGGTGAAGGTCGCTGTTCCCGACACCGATCCCACCACCCCGCCGGACGATTCTTCTTCCGGCAGCAATCTGCCCGCCACCGGCGACAGCTTTGCCGCCCTGGCTGTGGCTGGTCTGCTGGCTGTCAGCGCCGGCGCCGCCGCTGTGCTGAACAAGAAGCGCAAGATGGACAAATAATCCACGGATTTCCGTGTGAAACCGGCAAGGGCCGGGTCCCCGAAAGGGGGCCCGGCCCTTGTGTTTCCTGTGTTTCTTGAAACGTGCCCTCCCGGAAGTCTGTGCATACCGTAAGCTTCCCCCTCACCAGTCGCCTGCGGCGACAGCTTCCCCCCAGGGGGAAGCCTTTGGAACCCCTCTCTCCGGTTTGCCACACAAAAAAACAGGGGCGGCTTTGCAAAAGCCGCCCCCCAAAAGTTTTACTCGATTTTTTTCAAAAAATCGCGGATTCCAAAGGCGGAGCCTTTGGGCCTGCCGCAGGCATCCCGTCAATAGAACTCGCGGATGCGGTTGAACCATCCTCGGGCGGGGTCGTTCAGCTTCTCCATGTATCTGCCCATCAGGTCCAGCATCTGGTGCTTCACCTCGGCGTAGGCCGGGTCGTAGCACACATTGTGCAGCTGGTAGGGGTCCTTCTCAAAATCATACAGCTCGCCGCGCTCGCTCTCGTTGAAGGTCAGCTGATAGCGGCGGTTGCGCACCATGCGCTGGCGGCATACGTAGAAATGGCTGTGGAACTCGCCGTATACCTCCTCGCGGCCGTTGGTCTCCTGGTCGCCGTTCATCAGGCCCAGCAGGCTCTCGCCGTCCACCGGAGCGGTGGGCTGTACCCCCGCCACTTCCAGCGCGGTGGGCATCAGCTCGTGCAGGTATACAAAGCTGTCGTTGTCCTTCTTGCCCGCGCCGCTCACCACCATCGGGATGCGGTAGATCTCGTCGAAGGTGAAGGCGCCTTTCTCGATCAGCTTGTGGGCGCCCAGACAGTCGCCGTGGTCGGCCGTGTAGACGATGATCGTGTTCTCGAATTCGCCGATCTCCTTCAGCTTGTCCACGATCATGCCCACCATGTCGTCGATCATCGTGCAGTGGCCGTAGTAGCGGGCGATGATCTCGGCAAAGCCGTCCCATCCGTAATCGCCCAGACCCCACATCTTCTCGGTGAGGTAGTAGCCGTACGGCTTATCCTTGAAGGTCTCGCAGTAGCTGGGATGCTCCTTGATCTGCTTGGGATCGTACATCGAATAGTACGGCTCCGGCACGATGCTGGGGGAGTGCGGGCCCCAGAAGTTCGCCCACAGGAAGAAGGGACGGTCGTCGTCCTTGGCCTTGTCCAGCAGACGGCAGGTCTCCTGCGCCACAAAATACTCGATGGTGCTCTCCACCGGGCCGTCGTGCCGGGCATACATCTCCTGGATCTGCAGCGCAGGGTTGTTGCCCATGAATCCCTCGCTGATGTCCATCGGCCAGTAGCCGTTCTCCTTCAGATATTCCTCGTAGTAGTTCGGCTTGTTTTTGGGCGGTGCATCGAACTTCAGGCTGGGGAATACCCGGCTGCCCGGGAACCCGTACCCCATGAACGGCTTGCCGTCCTCAAAGCCGCAGTCGGTCGGGGTGCGGTTGGGGGACACATGCCATTTGCCCGCATAACCGCAGTAGTACCCGGCCTCCTTCATCCTATCGCCCAGCAGGGGGATGCCGTCGCGGATATCGGTGTAGTTGTCCACCACACCGTGCTTGTGGGGATACAGACCGGTCATCAGGCTGGCGCGCGCCGGGGCGCAGATGGCGGACGGCGTGAAGGCGTTGGTGAACTTCATCCCGTTCTCGGCCAGCGCGTCGATGTGGGGCGTGCGGCAGATGTCGTTCTTGCCGTAGGCGCTCACGGTGTCGAAACGCTGCTGGTCAGCCAGGATGTACAGGATATTTTTACGTTTTGCCATGACAAACCTCCTTGTGGAATGCATAAAAAGCGGCTGTTTTTCCTGCTTTCATCATAGCATACCTTTCAAAACTTTGCAACCAACGAAGTATATTTGTATACAAACCGAACAGAAAAATACAAATCCGTCAAACGTAATACACGCTCATGTCATCGAGGCACAGGGCGGCCAGACGGCTGAGAGGGCTGTTCTGCCCGCAGCCGCAGTCGATGCACACCACGCCGTCGCCAAACCACACCGAACAGGGCTCATTGAAATTGTCGGTGAGAAAGCAGGTGGGCGTATGCCCGATGATGGCGGTGCGGTCGTCGAAGGGGGCGGGATCGCCGGGAGTGGGGCGCCCCCACAGACGGCTGTGCAGGTTGCCCGGATACCCGTGCACCAGATGGAAGGCCCGCCCGTTCACCTCGATCTCCAGAAAGGTGGGAAGATGGTCGATAAAGCGAAGGAGCCCGGCCCGTTCCACCGGCGTGCAGCGGTAGACGAGGTCGCGGTAGGTGCGATTGCCGCCGTTCTGCTTCCACAGCTCCCTGGCGCCGTAGACAGAGTGTACCCCCAGCGTGTCCAGACACATGCGCTCGTGGTTGCCCATCAGCATCTGCATGTTGGGCGTGTCTTTGATGCGGCGCAGGATCTCCACGCCGTGTGCGCCCCGGTCGATGACGTCGCCCAGCACATACAGCGTGTCGGAATCCGAAAAGTTGATTTTGTCCAGCAGCTCGGTGAAGCGGGCCGCCTCGCCGTGGATGTCGGATACACAGTAGGTCATAGTTCCACCCCCTATTCTATAGTATATCGCCCGAACGGGCGGCTGTCCACTGCCGGACCTTCCCGCCGGGCAGCAAAAAATTTTCGATTCCCTCTTGACTCTGCCGGTACGTCAACTGCTACACTGGATACAGAAGGAGGGAAGCGAGATGGAATACTCCATTCATGAACTGTCGCGCCTGTCGGGCGTGTCCACCCGCACGCTGCGCTGGTACGACGAGATCGGCCTGCTGAAACCCGGCCGGGTGGCGGAAAGCGGCTATCGCTACTATGGCCCGGCCCAGGTGGACCGGCTGCAGGACATTCTCTTTTATCGGGCCCTCGGGGTGGAGCTGGCCCGCATCCGGGAATGTCTGGACACACCTTCCTTCGACCGTCTGGCCGCTTTGCGCGGGCATCTGAAAGCGCTGCAGGCGCAGAAAAAGCGGCTGGAAGATCTGATCCGGTCGGTGGAGCAGACCATCGACTGCGAAGAAAGGAGAGACGTGATGAACGACGAAGCAAAATTTGCCGCCTTCAAGCAGAAAACGGTGGAGGAAAACGAAGCCGCCCACGGCAGGGAAGCCAGGCAGAAATACGGCGATGCGGCGGTGGACCGCTCCAACCGCGCGGTGCTGGGCATGACGCGGGAGCAGTATGCGGAGTGGACCGCGCTGGACGATGAACTGCGCCGGCGCCTGGAAGCCGCCGTGACCGCACGGCTCGCGCCGGACAGCGAGGAAGGGCGCGCCATCTTCGAGCTGCACCGCCGCTGGCTGTCGATGACCGACAAAAGGCTGACCGCCGCCAGGCACAGAGGGATTGCCGAGCTGTATGTGCTGGACGAGCGCTTCACCGCCTATTATGACCGCGCCGTCCCCGGCTGCGCGCAGCTTCTGCGGGATGCGGTGGCCGTGTGGGCACAATAAAAGCCGCTGCGTTTTGAACTGTGCATCGCTCGCGGCTGCACAGACAG
>DGYMR06203__coassemble_2265_pt1 | contig 9896 bp, 2 predicted proteins | sample DGYMR06203__metabat2_high_PE_003 | metagenome-assembled genome bin DGYMR06203
CGCCCCAGCGGAGCAGGGACATACGGAATACGTTAAAAGTGGGAATTACAAGAAAAATGAACGCCAGAATTGTGGCAGGCGCAACGCAGGCCACAATAAACCGACTGCGTCCTTTATTTTTCTGCATCTTGTCATCTCCATTCCACAGATTTCATGTAGAAAGCGGTGAGCAAAAGGGCTACCCTTTACTCACCGCTTAGCCATTCCGTTACCTACGCAGCAAGCACATATCAATCCTATGGCTGCCTATTTGTTTCCGGGGCATCGCGACACCCGGATATCCATTCATAGATGCGCAGATGTTTGATTACATGGCACCAGCCATGGTCTTGCAGGCGTCCTGCATGTCGGTCCACCACTGATCCACGGTCTTGTTGCCGTTGACAACGCTGTCCATGGTGAAGCAGAAGATCTGCTTGAAGTTCATGCCCTCAACAGGCTTGGTGGAAGCGAAGGTGCCGATCGCAGCCTTGGCGCCGTTGTCGTATACGCTGTAGTACACAGCCTGGTCAGCGTCCAGCTTATCGGTCATACCGGTGATGGGCTGCACAGCGCCGCCCTCTTTGGCGAAGATCTCAGCAGCCTCGTCGCTGTACAGGTAGCTGATGAACAGCTTGGCCAGCTCCTGGTTGGAAGAACCGGAGGGAACCCAGCACTGCTCGAAGAAGGTGTAGCTGTAACGGTCGCCGTCTTTCTCCATAGCGGGCAGAGCCATGAAGCCCCACTCGAAGCCGTCAGCGCGAGGAGCGTCCGCCATCTCGCCGATAACCCAGTTGCCGTTGGGCATGAACAGGGCCTTGTTGTCCAGAATCAGCTGCTGGTTCTTCTGGAAGTTGTCGTTGTTGCCGTTAGCGGTGGTAGATTTCTCGGTGTTCTCGGCCAGCTTGCCCAGAACCTCGTACATCTTGCCCATCTCGTCGCTGGCCCAGGTAGCCTCGTCATACTGCAGAGCCTTGTTGAAGAACTCCTGACCGCCCACCTCGGGGATCATAGCGTAGATGAAGGCATCCAGATAACCGGCAGTGGGATAGGTGAACAGAGGAATGTCGGTCTGATCAGCCAGAGCGAAGAACTCGTCCCAGGTGGTGGGCAGGGTCAGCTCGCCGCCGCCCTCGGTGAAGTTGGCCTTGTTGTAGAACAGGCCGCAGGGACCGTAGAACATGGGCATCATGTACACATGCTCATCGTTGTAGGGGTTGGTGGTCAGGTTGCCGGTGAAGCCGGGGATGATCTTCTCGCCCACGGTCACGTCCTCGCCCAGAACCTTCATGTCCAGAACGTCGGTCAGATCCAGCAGAGCGTTCTCCTTCAGCATGGTCTCGGGCAGGGCCTTCTCACGGCCGGTAGCCAGATGAACCACGTCGTAGAAGTTGCCGGCCTTCATCTGGGGATCGATCACGTCCTCCAGGTTCTTGTCGGTGGTCAGCTCCACGGTGGCGCCGGTTTTGGCCTCGAAGCCCTCGGCGATCTTTTCCCACATGGCGGTGCCGTAGGCGGTCTCGATGGCGGCGACTTTCAGAGTCTGGCCAGCGTACTCGCCCTCACCACCGGTGCTGCCGGAAGCAGGAGTGCTGGCGGGGGTATTGGAAGAAGACGGAGAGCCGCAGGCTACCAGACCGGCGGCCATCACAGCGGACAGACCAAGAGCAATTGCTTTTTTCATGGCGAATTTTCCTCCTTGAGTATGAAAATCTTTCGGCCTTTGCAGGCCGTATGCCGGAGTGACAGATTGTATGTACAGGGGTGCCCGGCCGCACACCTGCTGTCTACGTTTTTAAGCATACTGCATTCTGAGCCGTTTGGCAAGGTGGCTTATTGACCTTGACTTTAGATATATTGACTTTTGTGCGCATGAATCGTAAACCTGTATTCTTTTTGTAATTTTTTAAGTAAATTGCACATTTTTTCCGGCCTTTTCGTGCTTTTGCGTACTTATATATGGAACAAAGTCAGAAACCATGCGCCCGCGCCGTCTTGCGCGCAGATTTTATTCATAGTACAATAATTCTAAACTACCCCATCTGTTCTACCGCTTTCGGGCTGCCAAGGGAGGCTTTTTTATGAGCAGTTACCGTTTTGATTTCATCACCGCTCCCACTTCGGACAAACCGTATCAGCTGCTGTATGTGGCGTCGTCCTGCTACGACAAGGACTGGAACAGCCTGATGCACACCCACAAGTGCACCGAGCTGTTCTACTGCGTGCACGGGCGCGGGCAGTTCCACACATCCGATGGCACCTTTGATGTGAAGAAGGACGACCTGGTCATCATCAACGCCGACGTGGAGCATGCCGAATCCAGCATGGCGTCGCACCCGCTGGAATACCTGGTGCTGGGCGTGCAGGGGCTGAACTTCCGGTTCGACAGCGCCCGCGGCGACGCCGGATACGACGTGCTGAATTTTGAACAGAACCGGGACGAGCTGCTGTTCTACCTGCAAAGCATCCTGCGAGAGGTGGACACACAGGAGTTCCGCTATGAGGATATGTGCCAGCGCATCCTGGAGATCCTGCTGATCCAGGTGCAGCGGTTTGCCAACGTGAAGATCTGCACCAGCCTTCCCGCCGCCGAAAAGCAGCATTCCACCAACCGCAACTGCGCGCTGATCCGCCAGTACATCGACGAGCATTTCAGCGAACCCATCACGCTGGACACCCTGGCCCAGATGGTGCACATCAACAAATACCATCTGGTGCGCACCTTCCAGAAGGAATACGGCATCACCCCCATCAACTACCTGATCGAGCGGCGCTTGGAGGAGAGCCGCTTCATGCTGAAGAACACCAACTATTCCGCCTCACAGATCGTGTCGCTGCTGGGGTTCTCCTCGTCCAGCTATTTTTCGCAGTGCTTCCGCCGCAAGGAGCACATGTCCCCTTCCCAATACCGCGAGATGTACGCCCACAAGGAGGACTGAAGCCCGCTTGCTGGAAAAAGCGCCGCAAAATTTCACACACTGTTCGACAGAAAAAAGGAGAAATACGCAAAAACGGAGCCTATCCCCCGCGAAATTCCGCTGGGATGGCTCCGTTTTCTGTGTGTTTTGGCCGCAAACCCCCTGTGACAGGTTTCGGTCACCAATCCTGCCGCGGGTGGCAAAAAGGCCAAAAATCAACGTTGCAACAAAGAAAAAGTGACCGACAGGAATATCGGTCACCAATCCTGTGTTTGGCGTACGGAATTACTGGCGCAAATTGTATAAAATGGTATCGCCTATAGATTTCTGCAAAGAACAGGGCCGCAAGCCGGATGGCTTGCGGCCCTGTTTGAGGGAGTTCCGCACGAACTGTGCGGAGCGCTGGAAAAGAAGGCTTAGAAATTCTTTCTGCGTTTCAGCACGATCGCAGCCGCAGCCGTCATAGCCAGCAGAGCAGACACAGCCAGCGGAGCCGAAACGTCGCCGGTAGCGGGCAAGCCGCTGCCGTCGTCACCGGTAGTCGGCGGGGTGGTGGCGCCGGGAGTGGGAGTCGGGGTCTGCACAGGCGCCTGGTCGTCCTTCACGGTCACGGTGCAGCTGGCGGTGAAGCCGCCGTCCTTCGTGATGGCCGTGATGGTGACGGTGCCCTCGCCGATCGCCTTGACCACGCCGTTTTCATCCACGGTGGCCACCTGGTTGTTGGTGCTGTTCCACAGCACGCCCTGTTCGGTGGCGTCGCCCGGCAGGACGGTGGCAGTCAGCTTGGCGGTGTCGCCTTTGTCCAAGGTCAGCTCGGTCTTGTCCAGCTTGATGCCGGTGACCGGCACCGTCTCGGGCGGAATCTTCTCAAATACGGCCGTCAGGGTCACTTCGTTGGCCGGCATCGGGAAGGTCAGGGTCTGGGCTTCGGGTGTTTCCAGCGTCACGCCTTCGGCGGTCCACTCCACAAACCGCTGGCCTTCCGGCACGGTGGCGGTGACGGTGACCTGCTGGCCCTCGGCATATTCGCCGCTGCCTTCGCCGCCGTTCACGGTCAGGGTGTATTTGGGAACCGGCTTGACGGTCACGGTGCAGCTGGCGGTGAAGCCGCCGTCCTTGGTGGTGACGGTGACCACGGCAGTGCCCTCGGCCACGGCCTCCAGCTTGCCGTCCTGGTCCACCCGGACCACTTCGGTGTTGTCGCTGCTCCATTCCACAGCCTTGTTGGCCGCGTCGGCGGGCAGAACGGTGGCGGTCAGCTGTCCGCTTTCACCGGCGGTCAGCTCCAGCTCGGTCTTGTCCAGTTCCACGCCGGTGACAGCCACCGGCAGCTTCTCAAATTCGGCGGTCAGCTTCACGGCACCCGCAGGCATTGCGAAGGTGATCTCGGCGCTGGTCTGCTGGTCGGCAGTCAGCTCGATGCCCTCGGCAGCCCACTGCACGAACCGCTGGCCTTCCGGCACGGTCGCGGTGACGGTTACCTGCTGGCCTTCGGCGTATTCGCCGCTGCCCTCGCCGCCGTTCACGGTCAGGGTGTATTTGGGGGTGGGCTTGCTGGTCACGGTCACGGTGACGGTGGTCTTGAAGCCGCCCTCCACGGTGGTTGCGGTGATGGTGGCGGTGCCTTCGGCCACAGCGGTCAGCTTGCCGGTCTGGTCCACAGACACCACGTCGTTGTTATCGGTGTTCCAGTGCACCTGCTTGTTGTTGGCGTCGGCAGGCTGCACTTCGGGGTTCAGGGTGGCGGTGTCGCCCACGGTCATCTGCAGCTCGCTGTCCAGCGCAATGCCGGTGACCTCGGTCACTTCAGCGGTACGGTACACCTTGAAGTTGTCCAGCACACGGGCGCCGCTCTCGATGCGGGCGATGTAGTCGGTCTTGTCGCCGGTGGTGAAGGTGAATTTGTTGTGTCCGTTCTCAAAGCGCGCGTTCAGGACCTTGTCGTTGCCATCCGCTTCGGATTCCACATACACGCCGCCGCTGCCCTGGGTGTCGAACTCCATGGTGTACTCGGTGTTCGGCTCCAGACGCATGGTGGCCGGACTGGTGCGGACAGTGGGCTGGCCCTGACCATAATGGCCGTACATCTTCAGCGACCAGTCGCCGGTGATGGTATCGGTGGTGTAGGGCAGGTGGGTCTCGGACAGGTGCGGCACACCGTCGGAGGAGCCTTCCGGATTGAAGATACCGTAGGCGCCCTGCTCCACATACTCAAAGGTCTCGTTGGCTACGTAGCCCTCGGGCAGATCCGGCTCGGCGGTCTCCACGATGCGGCTCTCCATAAAGGTGACCTTGCCGTCGGCGCTCTCGCAGGCGTCGCCCGACAGGGTGACGGTGGCGGTGGTGCCTTCGGCCACGAAGTCCACCCACATGCGCTGCATCTTCTTGCCCTTGACGTAGCTGTCGAAATACTGGTTGGTCATGATGACCTGCTCGAGGTAGTTCTCGTAGGTCTTGCCGCCGTTTTCAACGGTGATGCGTGCGGTCTTTCCGTTTTCGGCGCCCGCGTGCACCATCACGCGGTATTTCTGGCCGGGCACAAGGCCGGTCATGGTCTGGCTGACGCTGCCCTCGGCGGCGCCGGTCATGTTCAGGATGGAAACGCCGTTGCCGTCGTCCTCATAGAACATCTCGGCCTCGCCGTCCTTCTGCCAGATGGAGAAGTCGCGGCTGTTGAAGCCGGTGTCCTTCAGCGGGCTGCCGGTGCTCCAGTCGGTCTCGTCGGCCTCGGCCTCGGCGGGATACACCACATACGGGGTCTTGGCGTCGGCATGGATGGTCACCTGGCCGTCGGTCACGTCCAGAGTGTCGACCAGCTGCTTGCCGGTCTGGGTGGTCTCGTACAGGTACACCTTGTCCAGATTCTGCCAGGAAGCGGGCAGGGTCCAGGTGGTGTCGCCGCCATTGCTGTTCCAGTGGTAGATCTTGGCGGCCTCGTCGGGGTCTTTGGTCTCGCTGTTCTCGTCGTACCAGGGGATGAAGATCTTGCCCTGGCCATCGGTGAGCTTGTTGCCGTCCTTGGTGATGACATAGTTGCCGGAGGTGACGTTGCCGGAGAAGTAGCCCACGCCGTCGGCCACGCGGTTGACCTCATGGCACATCAGGTACTTCTGGGGCAGCTGGTTGGTGAAGAACTGCTCCACCATGGTGTTGATGTTGTTGTTGTGCTGCCACGACATCATCGAAGCGCCGCGGCTGTAGCCGCCCCAGTAGATGGAGCTGCCCGGATATACGTCCTTCTGGTTGTTGTACACGAACTGATGGATACCGTTGGAAACGGTGCTGCCAGTGCTGTGCACCCACACGCCGAAGCGGTTGAAGTCGGCGGCGTTCTCATTGGCGAACAGCTCGGCGCCGTTGCGCATCATGTTGCCGATGAATTTCAGCTCGTTCCAGCGGTCGCCCTGCCAGCAGTCGACATATACGAAGTCGAGGTCGGGGATCTGGGCGAACATCTCGTTCAGACGGTTGTCAAAGCTGCCGCTGAGCATATCGGCGTCGCGGCGGATGTACTTGGACTGGTCCATCCAGGCCCAGCCGTTGATGCCGGACATCAGCAGGTCATTGAACATCTTGGCCTCGGGATAGGCCTCCTGGTTGTTCAGGTGAATACCAAGATTTGCGTTGATCTTGTCGGCCTCGGCGATGGCGATGTTCATATCCTCGGCACCGCCGGCACGCTGGTTGATGTCCTGGTAGTCGGCGTGGCCGGAGTCGTGGCCTTCGTTGGCATAGCCCTTGAAGATCAGCTGCTGGCCGAAGCCATCCATGTAGTTGGACAGCCGTTTCATGTTGTCGGCCACCTTCAGGAAGGGCTGCTGCACGCCGCTGGCGAAGTTGTAGCCCACATGGAAGAAGCTGCGGGCAGCCTGGTCACCGCCGGGGATGATGCCGTTGGTGATTTTCTTGACGGCATTGGCGCCGTCCTGCCAGTTGATGATGTCGTCGTCGTTGGTATCCTCTGCGATGGCCACACGGCAGTAGAGGTTTTCCTCGTCCGGCTCAGAGGGGAAGGGCAGGACTTTTTCGTCGTCCAGGCCGCGGTAGAGGAAGAGGTTGTTCCAGAAGCCGGCAGACACAACGCCGTCGCCCAGGTCAAAGCCGCGGTAGACGAAGCCGTCGCCGTCCACAAACACGTTGTTGAAGGCGCTGGCCGACAGCTGGCCGTTGCTGATGATGGGGATGGTCACTGCGAACTCGGAGGTCTTGGACACATCCGCGATCTCCTCGTGCAGGTCCTTGATGCCCCACTGGCTCACCGGCTTGGCCAGATAGCTGGCATCCAGGCTGGCGTTCTCATCGGTGCTGCGCGCCGAGAAGAGCGGCTGACGGGGCAGGCCGATCGAGTGCACCAGTTCGCCTTCCGGCTCGTGGATGTTCAGGATCAGCATTTCCAGAATCTGATCGTCCAGAACGGTGAACTTTACATCGAAGGTCACGCCGGTCTTGGTCTGATCGGGAACCACGTGATACACCGCGTAGTCCTTGCCCTGCTCGGTCAGCTCGGCGGTGGCCGGCAGGTCCATCGCGTTGACGGTGGCGTAGTTGTAGCGCACCTCGGCGCCCTGCATGGTCTTGCCGTTCAGCTCATACTGGGCCACACGCGGGAAGTCCTTATCCAGCTGTACGGTGAGGCCGTCGTTTTCCAGCGTGATGGTCTCGCGCTCGCCTTCCTCGGCCTTCATCGGGGCCACCTCGCGGAAGACCACCTTCTTGATGACGATATTGCCCAGATCGCCGTTGAACATCAGGCCCATCTGGCCGGGGACGATCTGTGTTTTTTCGATGTTGTCGGTGTGGGCGAACTGGTCGTCCATCCACAGGGTGAAGGAGTCGTCCACAAAGCGATGTTTGATCTTGTAATCCTTCAGACCCGCGCGAGACAGCAGGGTGTCGCCGTCCAGCGTGAACTCGGAGTTGGCGCCGTTGCTGTCCAGGAAGCTCCAGCGGGGGATGCTGCTGACGATGCCGTCCACCGCCACGCTCTGCCAGCTGCCGTTTGCCTGGTCCACACGGAACAGACTGCCGATGCCGTGGTTTTTCTGGTCGCGCTGCCAGTTGTCGTCCAGGAACTCGAAGGTGAATTCGATTTCGCCGTTGATGGCCAGCGGAGCCAGCTCGTTCACCAGCACGTTGCGGCCTTTTACCAGCATGCCGCTGCCGTCCTCGGCCATTTCAAAGCTGCCGCTGCCTTCCAGTTTGGTCCACATGTCGATGCCCTGGTCGGGGGTCCAGACATATTCCTGCTCCACGTCGGGGTCGTATTTCATCACCCACAGCGCGGCGGTGCTGCCCATCGCGAAGGTGATCTGCAGGCGGAAGCTCTCCTTCTGGGCGGCGATGTATTCCTTGGTCAGAGTGAAGGTGTTGCCGTCCAGGGTGTAATCGGTGCCGGCGGTCAGCTCGGTCTCGCCGTTCTTGACAGAGGCGATCGAGTCGCCATTGCCGAACTTGACCTGTGCGGTCACATCTTCCTTGCCCCAGTCCGCCTTGTCGATCTGGACAACGCTCTTGTCCAGCGAGGAGGTGATGATCTCGGTGCGCTTGATGTTTTCCAGCGTGATCTTCTTGCCGCCGCGCCAGATGCGGAAGCCGTAGCTGCTCTCGCCCAGACCGATGGGGCTGTCAAACGAGGTGAGCTTTTCTTCCTTGCCGTCGCGGGTGAGATACACGGTAATGGTGCTGCCGATCGTTTCGATGCGGATGTGATAGGTCTTGTCGTACTCAAACTTCACACCCAGCAGGTTGCTGATACCGGCATAGCTCTCGCTGTCGTCCTTGCGGCCGGTGCGCTCCAGTCCGGTGCCGCTGGTGATGGCAAAGCCTTCGTAGTTGCGGCCGTCCACCACGCGGCTGGCCGGAGCCACCGCGATGAAGTCGGGCTGGGTGGGCTCGGAGAAGGTGATGTCGTACTCCAGCGAGCTGTTCAGATACTTAGGAGCAGCGCCATCGTAGACCACCCAGGCTTCCTTGCCGGTGTCGTTCACGATCTTGCCGTAGTCGATCACCACGCTGGTGCCGTCCTCGCTGGCAACAATCCAGCCGTCCTGGATCTCGGTGGGCTTGTCCTCGCTCTGCTTCTGCAGCACCCATCCGCCGGCGCCGACCGTCTTTTCTTCCCGCAGCAGGGTGAACACGCCGGTGTCACCGCTGGCGAACTGCACGGTCAGGGTGATCTGCTTTTTGTCGGTCTGGCCTTTCAGGTAGTCGGTCATGATGGTGATGGTGTTGTCCACCACGCTGTAATGGCTGCCCTGAGTCAGGTCGAGGGAACCGTCGTTGATGGAGGCAACGCTGTCGCCTTCCTTCAGCACAACGGGGATATTCACCGGATTCTTGCACCACTGGTCGGCCGGGATGGTTTCCTCGGTCTTTTCCAGATGGGATTTCGCGATCTCGGTGCGAACAATGTTTTCCACCTTCACGGTCTTGGCACCGCGCCAGATGCGGAAGCCGTAGCCGCCGGCGCCCAGACCGGAATCCATCTCAAAGGACGCCTTCTGCTGGAGTTCTTCGCCCTTTTTAGCGGCATAGAAGGTGATGGTGCCGTTGTCAACCACATACTTCAGGTGATAGGTCTCGCCGAAGACGAAGTCGCCCTCGTCGCCGCGCACCCAGTTGTAGCGCTCGGAGCCGCCGGTCTGGCGGGAATGCTCCAGGTGACCGGTATCGTGGATGCTGAGGCCTTCACAGTCGGCGCCACTTTGGAACACGGGAAACACGCCGAAGCTGTAAAAACGGGCCTGGTCCTCATCCACCTCGGATTTCAGCAGGGTGACGTCCATCTCCAGTGTGCTGGCCTGCCAAGGCTCGGCGCTGCTGTCGTACAGGACGATGCCCTCCTTGCCGCGGTCGGAGATGAGCTTTGCGTAGTCCAGCGTAAAGCCGTTTTCGGTGGGGGTGATCCATCCCTCCTGCAGCTCGATGTCCTCCGCTTTGCCCCATTCCTGCAATTTCCATGGTCCCGCGTCCACAGCCAATGGCTGTACCGACGTTTGC
>DGYMR06203__coassemble_2385_pt1 | contig 9533 bp, 8 predicted proteins | sample DGYMR06203__metabat2_high_PE_003 | metagenome-assembled genome bin DGYMR06203
CTTGGTGAGCATCTTCAGGCCGCCCTTGGCAGCAGCGTAGGCGGAAACGGTCTCGCGGCCGAACTCGCTCATCATCGAGCAGATGTTGATGATCTTGCCGCCGCCCTTCTTGATCATGCTGGGGATCACAGCCTTGGCGCAGATGAAGGGAGCGTTCAGGTCCACGTCGATCACCTTGCGGAAATCGGAAGCGGCCATCTCGATCATCGGGATGCGCTTGATGATGCCGGCGTTGTTCACCAGAATGTCGACCACGCCAACCTCTTCCTCGATCTTTTTCACCATCGCCTGCACGGCGTCCTCATCGGTCACGTCGCAGACGTAGCCGTGGGCCTCGATGCCCTCGGCCTTGTAGGCGGCGATGCCCTTGTTCATCAGCTCCTCGTTGATGTCGTTGAAGCAGATGGTGGCGCCGCAGCCGGCCAGGCCCTTGGCGATGGCAAAGCCGATGCCGTAGGAAGCGCCGGTTACCAGAGCAACTTTGCCGGTGAGGTCAAAAGCTTTCAGATCCATTGTGATAATCCTCCTTGATTCGTTATTTTCCTGTTATCTATCGCACAAAACCGCGTGTTCAGCGCAGCTCGGTGGTGGGGATGACGTCCATGTCGTCGAACTCCTGGTTCTCGCCGCCCATGGCCCAGATGAAGGTGTAGTTGGAGGTGCCGGCGCCGGAATGGATGCTCCAGCTGGGGCTGATCACGGCCTCCTCGTTCTGCATCACGATGTGGCGGGTCTCGTTGCCCTCGCCCATCATGTGGAACACAACGTTGCCTTCGGGGATCTCAAAGTAGGTGTACACCTCCATGCGGCGCTCGTGGGTGTGAGCGGGCATGGTGTTCCAGACGCTGCCCGGCTCCAGGCAGGTCATGCCCATCGACAGCTGGCAGGTCTTCAGCACGCTGGGATGGATGAACTGGTTGATCACGCGCTTGTTGCTGGTCTCCATCGCGCCCAGGGGCTTCTTGGCAGCGTCCTCGATCTTGATCAGGCGGGTCTCGTAGCTGCAGTGCGCGGGAGCGGACACCATGTAGAACTTGGCGGGTTTCTCGGCGTCGTTGCTGCTGAACAGCACCTCTTTGGCGCCCATGGTGATGTACAGGCAGTCCTTGTAGCCCAGCTCGTAGACGGTGCCGTCCACGCTGATCTTGCCGTCGCCGCCGATGTTGAAGATGCCGATCTCACGGCGCTCCAGCAGGAAGTGGGTGCCGAAGTTGTGCCACACGTCGATGCCCTTGTCGATGGACACGGTCTCGTGCACGGGCATGCAGCCCATGGTCACCATGCGGTCCACGTGGCTGTAGACAGCCACCACTTCGTCGGCCTTGTACAGGCCGGTGATCAGGAACTCGCCCCGGGTCTCCTCGGTGGTATAACGCTTGAAGTCGCGCTGGTTGCAGGAATAGCGGATATCCATTGCAGATGTACCTCCTGATTATATATTTTGTATCCCGCGGGGCGTCTCCCCGCCTCTCGTATACAATATACCATCTTGTATTCTAATTTGCAATATGGATACAAGCACAATTTTGCAGCTGCTTTTTTGGGCATCCTGTTCACCGGCAAAGCAAACGCCCGCCTTTTGCTGCAAAAAGCGGGCGCGGGATGCGATTTTGTGTGTTTGTGCAGGGGGGCGGCGCGGCGGATGCTCCCCGGAAGGCGCGGCGGGAACCCTTCGGTCTCGACCTCATCCGGCCCCTCGCGGGGCCACCTTCCCCTGCCAGGGGAAGGCTTGCCGTACCATCGGCTTCCCCCCTGGGGGGGAAGCTGCCGCGCAGCGGCTGATGAGGGGAGGGCTGACGGTCTGCGGGCGCTCCCCGGCAGGCGCGGCGGGAAAGGCTCATTCTGCGTCCAGCGGCAGCACCATCTGCACCAGATCGCACCAGTGGCCGTCGGACATCCGGAAGCCGCGGGGAATGCGGCCGAACTCCACAAAGCCCTTTTTCCGGTAGAGCGCCTGGGCGCGCTCGTTTTCGGCGCAGACGTCCAGCTCCAGCTGCACAAAGCCCATCCGCTTTGCCGCCGCGATGGCCTCGTCCATCAGCAGGCTGGCCAGCCCTTTCCCCCACACCTCGCGGCGCAGGCCGATGCCCACCGAGGCGCGGTGACGGGTCTTGGCGCGGTCGGCCACGCAGTAGATGCCCACGTTGCCCAGCACCCGGCCGTCCTGCACGGCGGAGATCATCATGGCCAGCGGGTCGGTGCGCTGCTCCTCCAGCAGGGCGCGCTCCCGCTCGGGCGTGAAGGTGACCTCTTCGGGTGTGCGCATCATATACTCGGTCTCGGCGCTCAGCGTGCGCAGATAGTCGATCATGGCTTCGGCCAGCTCCGGGCCGGGGCTCTGCAGCACAAAGCGCAGGCCGCCGCGCCGGGCTCCACGGGCGGGATATTCCATAAAAAGCACATCCTTTCAGAGGTTTTGTTGTGCTCTATGGTACACCCCGCCGCCGGGGGTGTCAAGTTGCGGAAGATTACAGAAAGTTCTTCAGCTCTTCCACATTGCGCTCTTCAAACTGCTGGAGCCGCTGGGCGATGCCCTGCACCTCGGCCGAGGCGCGCGGGTTGTCGCGCAGCGCTTTCACACAGTCCACCGTGCCCATGCCGCTGCCCTGGATGAGCATGTCGGCCAGATGGCGGGTGGAGCGGTCGGTGATGGTCTTGCCGGCGATGGCCACCGCCGTGCCCATCCTGGTCAGCGCGCTCTGCTTTTCGGGGGTGGCCCCCATCCGCGCCAGCGCGGCGCGCGCTTCGGCGTCCAGCCGGGCGAAGCCCTGCTTCTGGATGGCAAGGCTGGAGCGGAATGCCTCGTTGTCGGTCGCGTCCATGATCTGGTCCAGCGTGCTGGTGCCCATCTCGGTGTTTTTCAGCACGGCGTTCAGCAAGGAAATATCGTCGTTCATGCACAGATCCCCCTTTCGTTTGTCCACAGTATGGGCAGACCGGAGGGGGGATATGCATTCAGGGCTCGTATTCCAGCACGAACCGCTCGTAGGCGTTGATGACCTCGGTGTGGACGTAGTGGTCCCGGCGGGGGAACTGCTGGCCATAGTTCATATGCATGTGGCCGTGGATGAAATAGCGCGGATGGTACCGCTCCATCAGGTCGTTGAACACCTGAAATCCGCGGTGGGGCAGATCGGTGGCGTCGTTCAGGCCGCAGGCGGGCGCGTGGGTGAGCAGGATGTCGAAGCCCCTCTTGCGCCGCAGCTGCCACCATAGCTTCCGCACCCGGGCGCGCATCTGGCGCTCGGTGAACTGGTAGTTCCCGTGCGGGTTGTAGCGCATCGACCCGCCCAGTCCCAGAATGCGGACCCCTCCGTATTCATAGATGGTGTCGTCGATGCACTCGCAGCCCTCGGGCGGGGTGATGTCGTAGCGGTCGTCGTGGTTCCCGTGGACATACAGCACCTTTGCGTGGCTGCAGGTGGCCAGAAAGGTGAGGTATCGCGGGTTCAGATCCCCGCAGGAGAGGATCAGGTCGATGTCGGCCAGCTTTTCGGGCTTGTAGTAGTCCCACAGGTATTTGGATTCTTCGTCGGCGATCAGCAGAATCTTCATCGGCATTCGTCCTCGCTCACAGGATGCGCGGCGCGACGTCCTGCTGGTTCACGCCCTGCAGCTGCACCAGCGGCTTTGCCTCTTCGATGAGCTGGTCCATGGTGGGGATGCTGCCGATCACGTTGTCGGCCAGCCAGTCCATGCGGATCACTTCGTCGGGCGAGAGCTTCTTGGGCTCCTGCCGGCCGTTTGTGCCCAGCGCGCTGAAGGGGGCGGCGGTGTCGTCCTGGCCGCGCACGCCGGCGAACGGGTCGAACTCGCTGGTGCAGATGGTGCGCCGCAGCAGCTGCACCAGACGCCGGGTGGGCTGCGGCAAACTGCGCGACAGCAGCACGTCCACCACGCCCGACGCCATGCCCCACCAGTAGTTGATGGCGCGGGCGTCGCCGTCCTCGTTCTCCCAGGTGCCGTTGAAGATGCTCTGGATGATGCGCACATAGAACTCGCCCCAGTGCCAGAACGGCATGGCGATGTCCTGCACGGCGCCGTCCGGCGCGATGCGGTAGAGGCCGTATTTGCAGGAGTCGTTGTTGGGGTTGCGCATATCCTGGCTGGAGATCAGGCCGACGCCCCGCTCGGCAAACCGGCGGTCGATGTCCACGCCCTTGACAGCGGTCCACTCCAGATACACCTTTGCGCGGGGGTTCACCATCTGCGCGCCCAGCGCAAAGGCGTTGATGCCGGCCGTCATGCCAAAGGTGGGATAGGTGGCCACATAGCCGATGCGGTTATCATCGGCCAAAGCGCCCGCAATGGCGCCCACGATGAATTTTGCCTCGTGGATACGGCCGTAGTAGGTGCGGATATAGGGGTGCGACATGTTGATGGAGCAGTTCAAAATATGCACATCGGGGTGCTTCACCGCCATTTTCAGGCTGGCGTCCATCAGCTTGGGGGTGGTGGTGAACAGCACTTCACACCCCTCGTCGATGGCGCGCTGGATGGTGTCAAGGTCGTCCACGCCCACCTGCACGTTGTCGTAGCACACCGTCTCCACCTTGTCGGGGAAGGCCAGCTCCAGCTGGCGGCGTCCAAACTCGTGCGCGTAGGTCCAGCCGGAGGTCTCGGCCGATTTTTCGTGGATGAAGCCCACCTTCAGATGGGTGATCTCGGGGGCGAACAGCTTTTCGATCAGCGAGGGCTTGGCCGGCGCGGCCTCCGACGGCTCCATCGACAGCTCCACCGCCGAGTCCTCGGCCAGCGCGCGGATCTCGATCCACATCTGGGACAGGTCCTTTTTGATCTCGGCCACCGATTTCTGCTGGGCCGTCTCATACGGGTACACCTTGGCGTAGGTCAGCATGGCGTCGGCCGGGGTGATGCCCAGCTTTTCGCCGCCCAGCGCGTTGAATGCCTCGGAAAACCGCAGGTACACCGAGAACAGCATCGAACGCTCGTCCTCGGTCCACACCTCGCCCGGCGCCTTGCCGGTGGCCTTCACCAGCCGCGCAAAGCTGCCCTCGTGGGTGAACCACAGGTAGTTCACGCCGGTGAGGCGGTAGAAGTCCATGAATTCATAATAGATGCGGTTCTCAAGGCTCTCGTTGCGGCGGGGGACCAGACGGATGACCTTGCCCGGGATCGAGGCCGCCCCGAAGTATTTCAGCACGCTGACCCGCTTGTTGCCCTCCTGCACATAGAACCGGTTCATGAATTCATAGGCAAGAATGGGATCGCGGATGCCCTCCTGCAGATGCGAGTCGCACAGCGTCTGCCACTTGCGGGCAAACTCGGTGGTCTCGCCCAGCAGCGGCATGAAGTTGCGCGCAAAGGCGGTCTTTCGTCCCTCGGTCTTGGTGCCCACGATCTGGGCCGCCGGAATGCTCACCACCCCCAGCTCCACCGTGGAGATGATATCGCTGTTTTCCAGAATATCATCCAGCACCTGCAGGTAGGGATAGGCGCCCTTGGATACACAGGAGCGGAAAAGCTTTTTGCCCTTGGCCAGCGCGCCGCGGTATTCTTCCATATTCATACTTGTCTGTTTCCCCCTTTGCACAAGCAGCCGTTCTGTTTTCAGTTTACCGTTTGTACAGGCAAAATGCAAGCAAAAAAGGGCGTTCTGTCTTGCGCGCGGGACCCGGCGGGGGTATAATAGCCGTTGAAAACAGGCCGCACAGCGGCGAAAAGGGGAGTTTTGTATGCAGCTGATCGAGGAGATCCGGCGCATTGCCGCCGAAAAGCAAAGCGCGATGTGCCGCCTGGCCGACGAGGTGTGGCAGGCAGCCGAGCTGAACTGGCGGGAGACCAAAAGCGCCGATGCCACCGCACGCGCGCTGGAGGCGGAAGGCTTTGCGGTGACCCGCGCCGCCGCCGGGCTGGCCACCGCGCTGGAGGCGCGGTACGGCAGCGAGGGGCCGGTGATCGGCTTTCTGGGCGAATACGATGCGCTGGACGGGCTGTCCCAACAGGCGGCCTGCCCGCAGCAGGCGCCGCTGGCACAGGGCGCGCCGGGGCACGGCTGCGGCCACAACCTGCTGGGCGCGGGCGCGTTCGGCGCGGCGGTGATCCTGAAGGAGCTGGTGGCGGCGGGCCTTGTGCGGGCGCAGGTGCGGTTTTTCGGCTGCCCGGCCGAGGAGGACGGCGCGGGCAAGGCATACATGGCGCGCGCGGGGCTGTTCCGCGGGCTGGACGCGGTGTTCACCGGGCATCCGGACGCGGTGAACGCGGTGATCGGCACCCGCACGCTGGCGGTGATGGGGGTGGAATACCGCTTTGCCGGACGCACCGCCCACGCCGCGGCCGCTCCCTTTGCCGGGCGCAGCGCGCTGGACGCCGCCGAACTGATGAACGTGGGCTGCAACTATCTGCGGGAGCACATGATCCCCGACGCCCGGCTGCACTACGCCTACCGGGACGCGGGCGGCAAAGCGCCCAACGTGGTGCCCGACCGCGCGGCGCTGCACTACTACATCCGCGCGCCGCATGTGGACCAGATGCTGGAGCTGTTCGAGCGGGTGAACAAGGTGGCGCAGGGCGCGGCGCTGATGACCGAGACGCAGGTGGAGTGGACGGTGATCGACGCCTGCAGCGACTACCGTCCCAACAAGGTGCTGGGCGATCTGCTGGCCGACTGTCTGGCACAGCTGGGCGCGCCGGACTTCACCGACGCCGACCGGCAGCTGGCCGAGCAGTTCCGCGCGGCCACCCCGGCCGAGCAGCGCATCGCCAACCTGCACAACGCCGAGGTGCTCACCGGACGCCCCGCCGCGGAGTACGCCGCCGGCCTGCTGGACGAGACGGTGGCCCCCTATCTCCACCAGCCGGGCTGTGTGGAGATGGGCAGCACCGACGTGGGCGACGCCAGCTGCTGCGCCCCCACCGCCCAGTGCTACACCGCCTGCATGGCGCTGGGCACCGGCGGCCACACCTGGCAGTTCACCGCCCAGGCAAACAGCAGCCTGGGCCGCGCCGGGATGCTGCGGGCCGCCGAGGCCCTGGCGCTGGCGGCTGCGCGCGCGGCGGCCGACCCGGAGCTGCTGCGCCGTGCGGCCGACGAGCTGCACGCCGCGCTGCCCGGCGGCTATCTGTGCCCGCTGCCCGCCGACGCAAAGCCGGAGTTCTGAGTGCACGCAAAGCAAAAGCGCCTGTTGTTTCCAGCAGGCGCTTTGATTTTTTTTGCCCGCACCGCGCACAGCGCGCGCGATGTGTGGTATACTTGTTTGCAGAAAAGCACGAGTTTCGGCGCCTGCATGGCGCCCACTACAGGAGGGTATGCAAATGGACGTGATGATCCTGGGCATCGCCGGGGGCACCGGCAGCGGAAAGACCACCCTCACCCGCCGGCTGAAGGAGCGCTTCGGCGACGAGGTGAGCGTGGTCTACCACGACAACTATTATAAGCGCCGCGACGACCTCACCTACGAGGAGCGCTGTGCCATCAACTACGACCACCCCAACGCCTTCGACACCGACATGCTGCTGGAGCATCTGGCCCAGCTGAAGGCCGGCAAGGCGGTGGAGTGCCCGGTGTACGACTTCACGGTGCACAACCGCAGCGACAAGACGGTGCTGGTCCAGCCCGCGCCGGTGATCATCGTGGAGGGCATTCTGATCTTCGCCTTCCCGGAGCTGTGCGACCTGATGGACATCAAGGTGTTTGTGGACACCGACGCCGACGTGCGCATCCTGCGGCGCATCGTGCGGGACGTGAACAAGCGCGGCCGCACGCTGGAGAGCGTGATCAGCCAGTATCTCACCACCGTCAAGCCGATGCACGAGCAGTTCGTGGAGCCCAGCAAGCGCAAGGCCGACATCATCGTGCCCGAGGGCGGCAAAAACACGGTGGCGCTGGAGATGCTGGTGCACCGGGTGTCCAGCCATCTGGGCCGCGCCGACGAGGTTTGAGCCGGGTCAGATGGTGACGGTGCCCTTCTGCACCTGGGCGCGCACATGCTGTTCAAACGCCTTGGCCGCCGGGGAGCGCCAGGCGTCCCGCCGCCAGACCATCCAGGCCATGCGCTCGGTGGGCTGGTCGGTGATCTGCAGCACCTTCACCGGCAGGCTTTCCAGCACCTGCAGCTGCGGCACCACCGCCGCGCCGAAGCCCTGGGCCACCAACCCGGCCACCACCTGATCGCTCTCGGTTTCCAGCGCGATGGGGGGCAGGCCGCCGGCGCGGGCAAACATCTTCTCCACCGTGTCGCGCAGGCTGTTCTGTTCGGAAAAGAACACCTGCGGAATGTCCAGCGTGTCCTGCAGGCGGACGCTGGTCTGCTTGGCCATCGGGTGGTTCTGCGGCACGATAAAGACGAAATCACCGAACGCAAAGGGCAGCGCTTCGGTGGTGTCGGGGTTGCCCGGCCGGAAAGAAAAGACAAAATCGTATTTTCCGGCGTCCAGCCCCTGCAGCACCTCGCTGCTGAGCACACTGGCGCTGTTGAGGCAGAACTCCACCTCGCGGCCTTCGGGCTGCTGCTGGAACGAATGCATCAGCTGGGGCGCGGCGGTCACGGCCAGCCCGCGCACCGCCCCCAGCCGCAGGGTGCCGCCGCCCTCGCGGGTGGCCTGCAGGCGGCGCACGCCGGCATCCAGGCGCGCCAGTGTCTCGCTGGCGGTCTGGTAGAACTGCTGGCCGTAGCGGCTCAGCCGCACGCCGCGGCCCTGTTTTTCCAGAAGGGGCAGGCCCAGCTCCTGTTCCAGCGCGGCCATCGCGTGGCTGAGGCTGGGCTGCGTGATGCCCAGCTGCCGGGCGGCCCGGCCATAGTGTTCGGTTTGGGCCAACACGCAGAAATAGCGCAAATGATGCAGATTCAAACGATCACTTCCTGTTCTCACACATTTTCCTGACGACACACCGCAAAACAGCCGTTCTGTTTCACCTGAAAGAAGTATAACACAGTATCATCATAAAATCTATGGAATATTTACGTTTTTTCCAAAGAATCTATCAAATTCGCCCTTGAAACAGCCAGCGCCCCGCACCCTCCGGCCAAACCGGAGCTGTGCGGGGCGCTTGTGCTGTGCGGGCGGGTCTTATCGCTGTTTCTGCACGGTGAGGGTGAGGCCGTTCTCGCCGGCGTCCACCGTGAGGGTGTCGCCTTCGGACGGCTCGCCCCGGATGATGCAGCGGGCGATCAGGGTCTCCACCTTGCTCTGGATATACCGTTTCAGCGGACGGGCGCCGTAGACGGGATCGTATCCGTTGTCGATGATATACTCCTTTGCGCGCGGGGTGATCTCCAGCTCCAGCTGCTTTTCGGCCAGGCGGCCGCGCAGCTTCCTGAGCAGCAGCTCCACCACGCCGCCGATCTCGGCCTTGCTCAGCGGCTTATACACCACGATCTCGTCCAGACGGTTCAGGAACTCCGGGCGGAAGCTCTGTTTCAGCAGCGCGTCCACTTTGGCGCGGGCTTCGCTGCTCACCTCGCCGTCGTGGATGCCGTCCAGGATGAACTGGCTGCCCAGGTTGCTGGTGAGGATAAGGATGGTGTTCTTGAAGTCCACCGTGCGGCCCTGGCTGTCGGTGATGCGGCCGT
>DGYMR06203__coassemble_2395_pt1 | contig 9503 bp, 6 predicted proteins | sample DGYMR06203__metabat2_high_PE_003 | metagenome-assembled genome bin DGYMR06203
ATGGCCACCGGCAAATGCTGGTTCAAGGTGCCCGCCGCCATCAAGTTCAATCTGGTGGGCAGCCTGCAGGGCTGGGCCAGCGGCAAGGACGTGATCCTCTCCATCATCGGCAAGATCGGCGTGGACGGCGCGCTGTATAAGAGCATGGAGTTCTCCGGCCCGGGGCTTGCCAGCCTGTCCATCGACGACCGCCTGTGCATGGCGAACATGGCCATCGAGGCGGGCGCCAAGAACGGCATCTTTGCGGTGGACGAGGTCACCCGCGCCTACATGGACGGCCGCACCCAGCGCCCCTACACCGTCTATGAAGCCGACCCGGACGCCGAGTATGAGGCCGAGTACACCATCGACCTGTCGGCCATCGTGCCCACCGTGGCCTACCCCCACCTGCCCGAGAACACCCACCCCGCCGCCGCGTCGGGCGACATCGCCATCGACCAGGTGGTGATCGGCAGCTGCACCAACGGCCGCACCAGCGACATGGAGGTGGCCGCCCGCATCCTCAAGGGCAAAAAGGTGGCCAGGAATGTGCGCGCCATCGTGATCCCCGCCACCCAGAAGGTGTTCACCGAGTGCATCCGCAACGGCTGGATGGAGATCTTTGTGGAGGCCGGCTGCGTTGTGTCCACCCCCACCTGCGGCCCCTGCCTGGGCGGCTACATGGGCATCCTGGCCGAGGGCGAGCGCTGTGTGGCCACCACCAACCGCAACTTTGTGGGCCGCATGGGCCACGTGGACAGCGAGGTGTATCTGGCCAGCCCGGCGGTTGCCGCCGCCAGCGCCATCACCGGCCGCATCACCGTTCCCGAGGAGGTACTGTAACATGAAAGCACAGGGCATCGCACATACATACGCCGACAACGTCGATACCGACGTCATCATCCCGGCCCGCTACCTGAACACCCCCAACGCCAGGGAGCTGGCCGCCCACTGCATGGAGGACATCGACCCCGATTTCGTCAAGAAGGTGAAGGAGGGCGACATCATCGTGGCCGGCTGGAACTTCGGCTGCGGTTCCTCCCGCGAGCACGCGCCGCTCGCCATCAAGACCAGCGGCGTCAGCTGTGTCATCGCCAAGACCTTCGCCCGCATCTTCTACCGCAACGCCATCAACATCGGCCTGGCCATCCTGGAGTGCGAACCGGCCGCCGAGGCGATCGAGGCGGGGGACGAGGTGGCGGTGGACTTCGACACCGGCGTCATCACCAATCTGACCAGGGGCGAGAGCTACCAGGCCCAGCCCTTCCCGCCCTTCATCCAGAACATCATCCAAAAGGGCGGCCTGATGAAGGCCATCAAGGGATAAGGGGGAAAGAGCGATGGAAAAGAAGATCGCAGTCATCCGCGGCGACGGCATCGGCCCGGAGATCGTGGCCGAGGCCATCAAGGTGCTGGACGCCGTGGCCGCCAGATACGGCCACACCTTTACCTACGACGAGGTGGACATGGGCGGCGTCGCCATCGACAAGTGGGGCGAGCCGCTGCCCGCCGCCATGCTGGACAAATGCCTGGCTGCCGACAGCGTGCTGCTGGGCGCGGTGGGCGGTCCCAAATGGGACGGCCTGCCCGGCGCACAGCGCCCGGAAAAGGGCCTGCTGGCCCTGCGCGCAGGGATGGGCCTGTATTCCAACCTGCGCCCGGCCAAGCTGTGGCCGCAGCTGGCCGACGCCAGCCCGCTGAAGCCCTCCATCGTTGCGAAGGGAATCGACTTCATCGTGGTGCGCGAGCTCACCGGCGGCGTCTATTTCGGCCAGCACAAGACCGAAACGGTGGACGGCCAGCAGGTGGCCACCGACGTCATGCCCTATTCGGAAGCCGAGATCGAGCGCATCGGGCGCATCGCCTTTGAGACCGCCCGCAAGCGCCGCCACAAGGTCACCAGCGTGGACAAGGCGAACGTGCTGGACACCAGCCGCCTGTGGCGCAGCGTGATGCACCGCCTGGCCGCCGAATACCCGGACGTGGAATACGCCGACATGCTGGTGGACAACACCGCCATGCAGATCGTGAAAGACCCGTCCCAGTTCGACGTGGTGGTCACCGAGAACATGTTCGGCGACATCCTGTCCGACGAGGCCAGCATGATCACCGGCAGTATCGGCATGATCCCGTCGTCCAGCCTGGGCGAGGGCACCCGCGGCCTGTACGAGCCGATCCACGGTTCCGCGCCCGACATCGCCGGGCAGAACAAAGCCAACCCCATCGGCACCATCCTGTCCGCCGCCATGATGCTGAAATACAGCTTTGGGATGGAGGAGGAATACGCCGCTATCGAGGCCGCCGTGCACGCTGTGCTGGATGCAGGCAAGCGCACCGGCGACAGCATGGCCGCGGGCTGCACCCAGGTGACCTGCTCCGAGATGGGCGACGCCATTGTGGCCGCCCTGTAACCTGTGCCAATATCCGCAAGAGGGAAAGAGCGCCGACGAGGGCGCTGCAAAAAGGGAATTGAGATATAGGGGAAAAGAAGAGGAGTCTTTTCCGCCGGCCGCAAAGCGGTCCGGGCTGTTCGAGGAGGGAACGGCCCGGGCCGCCTTGCGGCTTTTTTATGTAAACAGCGCAACGAACCGGGGTTCATTGTCCGCTGGCGCCGTAATTGGACAGCACACGCGCCGACGGATCGTCCACGCGGCAGCCCTCCCAGGCGGGATTCGGCATCCAGAAGCCGGGGATCATGCTGCCCTGTCCCGGATAGCGCCGTTCAAACAACTGTCGGTAGAGCAGAGATTCCTTTGTGAAGGGGGGATTGGGGGCATAGGACGCGCACTTGTCCTTCCAGTTTTTGTCCGGGAAGGCGATCTCGGCCATCTCCTTCAGATAGTCCACCATGCTGTGGCCCACCGCGTCGCTGAAGGCCGCCTTTTCGCGCCACAGGATCTCGTCCGGCAGCCAGCCGCCCTCGGCAAAGGCGCGGCGCAGCAGGTATTTTCCCTTGCCCCACCGGTTCATCTTCAGCGCCGGGTCGATGTTCATCACATAGTCCACAAATTCCAGGTCCCCAAACGGGACCCGTGCTTCGATGCTGTTGTCGGCGATGCAGCGGTCGGCGCGCAGCACGTCGTAGGCGTACAGCTCTCGCACACGCTTCTGGCTCTCGGCCTGGAAGGAGGCCGCATCGGGGGCGAAGTCGGTGTATTTGTAACCGAACAGCTCGTCCGATACCTCGCCGGTCAGCAGCACGCGGACGTCGGTGGTCTCGTGGATGGCGCGGCAGAGCAGGTACATGCCTATGCTGGCGCGCACCGTGGTGATGTCGTAGCTGGCCAGCGAGCCGATCACTTCCTCCAGATTCTCCCGCAGCAGGGCGGGCGTCATGCGGATCTCGGTGTGCTCGGCGCCCAGATAGTCGGCCACCTGCCGGGCGTATTTGAGGTCGATGGGGTCCTCCTCCATGCCGATGGCAAAGGTGCGGATCGGCTTGTCCAGACGGCGCGCCGCGATGGCGCATACCAGCGAGCTGTCCAGTCCGCCGGAAAGCAGGAAGCCCAGCGGTGCATCGGCGTCCAGCCGCTTCTCCACCGCCGCCACCAGACGATCCCGGATGCCGGTGCAGATCTCGTCCAGCGAGCCGTGCACCGGGGAATCGGCCGCGGCGATGTTGCGGTAGCACACGAACCGCTCGCCGTCATAGTAGTGCCCCGGAGGGAAGGGGCGGATCTCGTCCACCCATCCCGCCAGACTGCACGCCTCGCTGGCAAAGGCAATGCCGCCTTTTGCATAGCCGTAGAACAGCGGACGGATGCCGATGGGGTCGCGCGCAGCCAGCAGACGGCCGCTCTGCGCGTCGTAGAGGATGCAGGCGAATTCGGCATCCAGCGTGCGGAACATGGCAGGTCCCAGCTTGCGGTAGAGTGGCAGCAGCACCTCGCAGTCCGACTCGCCCGCAAAGCGGCAGCCCTCCTGCTCCAGACGGCGGCGCAGTGTGCGGAACCCGTAGATCTCGCCGTTGCAGACAAGCAGGTTGCCGTCCAGCGAGAACGGCTGCATTCCCTTGTCGTTCAGGCCCATGATGGCCAGCCGCTGAAAGGCCAGAAATCCGCCGCTTGGCAACTCGGCCAGGCGCGCCGCGTCGGGACCGCGCCGCTGTGTGCGCGGCAGCAGCGCCTCAAATTCGGGTCGGCTCATGCCGCTTCCCTGAAATCCCAGTACAGTACACATACTCGTTCCCCCTCTTGATGGGGCGCCTTTTTTACAGTGCGCCCAGCAGTTTGCCCAGCCGCTGTGCGGCTTCGGCGGTGTCGGCCGGCGAGGAAAACGCCGTCAGGCGGAAATACCCCTCGCCGTTTTCCCCAAAGCCTGCGCCCGGTGTGCCTACGATTCCACCCTTTTCCAGCAGATAGTGGAAAAATTGCCAGGAGTCCATCTCGTCCGGGCAGCGCATCCACAGATACGGGCTGTTTACGCCGCCGGTGTGGTAGATGCCTGCTTTCACCAGCACCTCGTGCAGAAGCTGCGCGTTCTGCTGGTACACCGCGATGGCGCGTCCGGTCTGCTGCATGCCTTCCTCCGACAGTGCAGCCTCGGCTGCCCGCTGCACCGGATAGGCCACCCCGTTGAATTTGGTGGACTGGCGCCGCAGCCACATCTCGTTCAGCGACATCCCGCTGGCACGCAGCTGCAGGGGCACCACTGTCCAGCCGCAGCGCAGACCGGTGAATCCCGCCATCTTGGAAAAGGAGCAGAACTCGATGGCGCACTGTGCCGCGCAGGGAATCTCGTAGATCGAGCGCGGAATGTCTGGCTGTGTGATGAACCGCTCATAGGCCGCATCGAACAGGATCACCGCCCCGCAGTCCAGTGCGTAGTCCACCCACTGCTGCAGCTGTGCGCGGTTATAGGCTGCGCCGGTGGGGTTGTTGGGCGAGCACAGGTAGATGATGTCCGCCTCGGCGCGCTGGGGAGGCATCGGCAGAAATCCATTGGAGGCGTCGGCGCGCAGGAACCGTATCTCCCGCCCGTCCATCCGGTTGGTGTCGAGATAGACGGGATAGACCGGGTCGGGGATAAAGACGGTGTTCTCGCTGCTGAACAGATCGAGGATATTGCCCAGATCCGATTTCGCGCCGTCCGATACGAACACCTCGGCCAACTGCAGCGACACCCCGCGCCCCGCATAGTAGTCCAGGATGGCCTGCCGCAGGAAGGGGTAGCCCTGTTCGGGACCGTAGCCGTGGAAGGTGTCGGCGCAGCCCATCTCGCGGGCGGCCTGCTCCAGCGCCTGCACCACCGCCGGCGCCAGCGGCTGGGTGACGTCCCCAATACCGAGACTGATGATGGCTGCTTCGGGATGCGCGGCACGGTGACGCGCCACCTTGCGCGCCACATCGCTGAAGAGATACTGCGGCGCCAGTGCCTGATAACGGGTGTTCAGTTCCATATCGGTTCTCCTTTTCTGCAAAAAAGGCGCCTGCCGCACCGGTGCTTCCCGGCACAGCAGACGCCTTTGTCTGTTGTTCTGTTCTTTCCATTATACCCGCCGCGGCGCCGAAAGTAAACGGAAGTTTTGCCCAAAAGGCAGGCCTGTTTTCCCGCCTGAAAACGGAAAAATGCGCAAAATCACAAAAAACACTTGAAAAATTCGCCGCGGCGGCTTATACTTGGCCCATGCAAACAGCGAAGGCGCTGTGGAGAGCCCGGTCGGGCAGTCTCCGCGGCGCCTTCGCTGTTTTGTTTGTCACACAAAAAGAGGGAGTGGAAAGGTTATGAAAAAGGTACCTGAGCTGTTCGGCAGTATGGTATTCAACGAGAGCGTGATGCGAGAGCGTCTGCCCAAGGCGATCTTCCGCGCGCTGGAAAACACCCGCCAGACCGGCGCAGCGCTGGCGCCGGATGTGGCCGATGTGGTGGCTTCGGCGATGAAGGACTGGGCGGTGGAGAAGGGCGCCACCCACTACACCCACTGGTTTCAGCCGATGACCGGCATCACGGCTGAAAAGCACGATTCCTTCCTGTCGCCCCAGCCGGGAGGAAAGGCGATCATGGAGTTCTCCGGCAAGGAGCTCACCAAGGGAGAGCCGGATGCCTCCAGCTTCCCCTCGGGCGGACTGCGCGCCACCTTTGAGGCCCGCGGCTACACCGCCTGGGACCCCACCTCCGACGCCTTCATCAAGGACGACACCCTGTATATCCCCACGGCGTTCTGCTCCTACACCGGCGAAGTGCTGGATAAAAAAACGCCGCTGCTGCGCAGCATGGAGGCAATCAGCCGCCAGGCCGTGCGCGTGCTGGCGCTGTTCGGAAAGAATGTGTGCCGCGTCACCACCACGGTGGGCCCCGAGCAGGAATACTTCCTGATCGACCGCGCCGCCTACGCCAAGCGCCCCGATCTCATCCTCACCGGACGCACCCTGTTCGGTGCTCCCGCACCCAAGGGACAGGAGATGGAGGACCACTATTTCGGCGCGATCCGTCCGCGTGTGAAGGCATTCATGGCCGAGCTGGACGAGGAGCTGTGGAAGCTGGGCATCCATGCCAAGACCGAGCACAACGAGGTGGCCCCCTGTCAGCATGAGATGGCCCCCATTTTCTCCACCACCAACATCGCGGCCGACCACAACCAGCTGGCGATGGAAGTGATGAAGACGGTGGCGGCACGGCACGGTTTTGTCTGCCTGCTGCACGAGAAGCCGTTTGAGGGCATCAATGGTTCCGGCAAGCACAACAACTGGTCCATCTCCACCGACACCGGTGAGAACCTGCTCGACCCCGGCAAGACCCCCGCTTCCAACGCCCAATTCCTGCTGTTCCTCACCGCGGTGGTAAAGGCGGTGGACGAGTACCAGGATCTGCTGCGCATCTCGGTGGCGACTGCCGGCAACGACCATCGTCTGGGTGCAAACGAAGCGCCGCCAGCGATCGTTTCCATGTACATCGGTGACGAGCTGCAGGCAGTGGTGGACGAACTGGTCAGCGGTAAGCCGCACGCCAACACCACCCCCGGCACGATGGATGTGGGTGTTTTGGCTATCCCGTCCATCCCGCTGGACAACTCCGACCGCAACCGCACCAGTCCCTTTGCCTTCACCGGCAACAAGTTCGAGTTCCGCATGCCGGGTTCCTCACTGAACATCGCCTGCACCAATATCATGCTGAACACCGCAGTGGCGGAGGAGCTGCGCCAGTTCGCCGATGAGCTGGAGTCCGTGTCCGATTTTGCCGCCGCATTGGATACTCTGGTGCGCCGGGAGCTGTCTGCCCACCAGCGCATCCTGTTCAACGGCAACGGTTACGGCAGTGAATGGCCAGAAGAAGCTGCCCGCCGCGGTCTGCTGAACCTGCCGTCCACCCCGGAGGCACTGCCCCACTATGTGGATCAGAAGAACCTGAAGTTGTTCGCACGTCACGGCGTCTATTCCGAGAGCGAGATGCGTTCCCGCCTGGAGATCGTGCTGGAAGAATACGCCAAGACAGTGCGCATTGAGGCGGCCACCAGCGTGGATATGCTGCGCCGGATGATCCTGCCCGCCTGCATGGCTTATGGCCGCACACTGGCCGAAGGCGCCGCTGCCAAGCAGAGCATCGGCCTGCCCGACCTGCCCGAAAAGGAGCTGGCAACTGATCTGTCCCGCCGCATCACCCTTCTGGTCCAGCAGACCGAGCATCTGGAGCAGGTGCTGGAGCAGGTGCCCGCCGATCTGGAGCAGGCGGCGCTCTATTATCGCAAAAATGTGCTGCCCGTCATGGACGAAGCCCGTGTCACCGCAGACGGACTGGAAGGCCGGGTGGCCAAGAACTTCTGGCCGATGCCGGATTATGCCGATCTGCTGTTCTATGTCTGATGTCGAACCCACCCGTTTTACAGGCCGAGATTTTTTGCATATATTTTGGAAAAAAGAGTTGACAAATAGATCTTTACCCTGTATAATAACATACGTTCCCAAGAGCCGGGAACGTTGTCCGGGTGTAGCGCAGTTTGGTAGCGCGCTTGAATGGGGTTCAAGAGGCCGTGAGTTCGACTCTCGCCACTCGGACCAAAGCCATCTGTTGAAAAGCCGATGGCTTTTTTCGTTATATCGAAGTTTACACAGAAAAACGCCCCCGTTTTGCCGGGAGCGTATAGTATAATTATGCTGTTTTTTGTGCCCTTTTGCACTGGTTTGCACCATCTGATTGCAGACCAGCTGCAGACCAGCTTTCGGCCAGATGCTTGTTGATGCGGGCAGCTGCCTGCTGCAGCATCGTGTCGCTCAGATGCAGGTACACCTCATGGATCATCTTGGCGTTTGCGTGCCCTACGATCTGGATGGCCACCTCTTCGGGCACGCCGGCTTCGGCCAGCAGGCACACATATTCGTGCCGGAATTGGTGGGCACATACGTCGGCGATCCAGTCTGTCTGTTTGTAGCGCTGCTCCTTCCCGCCGCGCCAGCGGGTGTACTCGCGCTCAACTGCGTGGGCGTGGCCGTGACGGCGCCAAAAATCAGCCCAGTGGCGCCGGTACCAGCTGGCCGTGACCGGTTTCTTTCCCAGCCCCACCAGATAGGTACCGGCCGGCAGGTGCCGGTATGGCTCCAAGGCTTTGCGCAGCAGGTCCAGCAGCGGCAGCTTGCGCACACCGGCATCGGTCTTGGTAGTGGTCAGCTGCGGCTGGTTGTTGATCCACTGCACGGCTTTGGTGACGCTGATCCAGCCGCGCTCAAAGTCGATATCGCCCAAAGTAAGGGCGCAGGCTTCGCCGCGGCGCTCGCCGGTGCAGAGATAGAGGATCGCCAGCAGGCTGTCCTCGTCTGGGCGCAAAGCGGCCTGCCGCACGATCTCCACCTGCTCCTGCTCAGGAGGCAGCCGCCGGGAGCGGGGCAGGCCGCGGGGCATGGATACCATCCGCGCGGGATTGTAATCCCCGTGCCACTGCGGGCTGTCGATGTATACCTGGTAGATGGAGTTGAGCACGGCTTTGTGATTGCTGGTGGTGGTGTGCGCCATGTGCAGGCCTTCCAGCCACGCCCGGATCTCCCACGGCTGTATCTCCTTCATCCGCCGGCCGGCAAAGTGTTCCCGCGCCCGCCGGATGGCCGGAAGGTATGCCTTTGCCGTGCCGGCTTTCATGCGATCCACCTTCTCGCGGTACCGGTCGGCCACGTCCTCGAACGGTGGTCCCAGCCTTTCGGTTATGGATGCCTCTTCGGCCTCCTCCTGGGCGGCTGCAATGTAGGCTGCCCGTTTGCGCCACACCTCCACCGGGTCCCGGCTGGAGAAGCTCTTGCGCCGGCCGTAGATGGTTTCGGTTTTTTCCCACACGCCGTTGGGTCTCTGGTGCAGGCCCTGCTCAGGCTTGCGGGGATTCGGGCAGTATAGTTTTGCGGCGTTCGACATAAAAAATACCTCCTTCAGGGTGCACTTTGACAAGCCTGCCCCAAAGGTGGTATAATCCAAGTGCTGAGTGGATTGCCACCTTGTAAGGCAAGCTGCTTATTTTATCCCGTTCCCTGCGCCAACAGGGGGCGGGATTTTTGTTTGTGCTTAAAAGATCATTCAGCCATCTCGGACGAATCGGAACTGGCAAT
>DGYMR06203__coassemble_2532_pt1 | contig 9089 bp, 9 predicted proteins | sample DGYMR06203__metabat2_high_PE_003 | metagenome-assembled genome bin DGYMR06203
AAGAATTTCGTTTCGGGATAAAAGAACTGGTAGTACATATACGCCCGGCGCGCGTGCAGCGATTTGCAGCACAAAATCGCCCGCCGCACCGCAAGGCCCGCCGCGTCGGTGACACGCCTGGAAAACCGCGCGTTGTCCCAGGTGGAGACGGCGCGGTCTTCTCTCAGGATGGCTTCGCGGGGCACCCCGTCCCCGGCGCAGACGTCGGCCAGGAACTCCCACTCGGTGGCATACGGGCCGGGATACCGCTGCGGCTCGTCCGCCACCGCCACAAACCTGCCGTCGTGCACGCTGTACCGCCCCGACGGCAGGATATACGGCGCATACCCCGCCCTGTACAATTCCGCCGCCCGGTGCCCCTCGCAGGCATAGGCGCCGCCGGTGACAAAGATGATATCCGCCCGCTGCGGCTCGTCCTCCAGAAAAATGAACTGCGTGATGTCGGCCATCATATCGGCCATATGGACCCGCCCCCTTGTGTTTTCTCCATGCTACCGCAAGGGCGGCGGGATTGTCAAGCGTTGGGCGAACGGCTCTCGATCTGGGCATACAGGTATTCCAGCGCGTCGGACAGGCCGCCCAGTTCATCGATCAGCCCCTCCTGCACCGCCCGTTCGCCGTCCAGCACGGTGCCCACGTCCATCACCAGCTCGCCGGTGTCCATCATCAGCTGGGTGAAGCGCTGGGCGCTGATCGACGAATGCTGCGCCACAAAGCCGGTGATCCGCTCCTGCATCTGCTCAAAGTACCGCATCGTCTGCGGCACCCCCAGCACCAGCCCCGAATGGCGCACCGGGTGGATGGTCATGGTAGCGGTGGGAACGATGAAGCTGCGCTGGGCCGACACCGCCAGCGGGATGCCGATGGAATGTCCGCCGCCCAGCACCAGCGTGGCCGACGGCTTTTTGATGCCGCTGATCAGCTCGGCCAGCGCCAGGCCCGCCTCCACATCGCCGCCCACCGTGTTCAGGATCACCAGCAGCCCCTCCACCACCGGGTCCTCCTGGATGGCCACCAGCTGCGGGATGACATGCTCGTATTTGGTGGTCTTTTGGCTGGGCCCGGCCAGGGTGTGCCCCTCGATCTGGCCGATCACCGTCAGGCAATGGATGGCGTGGCGTCCGCGGGTGCACATCGAACCGAAATCCCGGATATCCTGACGCGCCTCTTCGGCTTCGTCCTCGTGCGAAAATTCATTTACAGAATGCAGCTGCAGCATGGCAAATCCTCCCTCTTTTCGCGTTTTCTGCCTTCCCTCAGCATGGTCCGGACCGCGTATGAGTATACACCGAAAACTTCGCCAAAAATTTGACAAATTGTGTGAACAGTGTATAATAAACTTGATATGGTTGATTTGCGGCCTGCCGCCCGGTGCGCCGCAGACGAGAAAAGAGGGGGATTGTCAAAATGATCGACACCAAACAGGCGCTGGAGCGCTTTGAAAAGCTGATCGAGATGCAGCGCGCCCGCGTGGCCGCCATGCAGGCGCAGGGCGACTTCGTGGACTACGCTGCGCTGGATAAAATCATCATCGGCGTGTGCGGCGGCGACGGCATCGGCCCCGTCATCACCCACGAGGCCGAGCGCGTGCTGCGCTTTTTGCTGGCCGACGAGGTGAAGGCCGGCAAGGTGGAATTCCGCGAGATCGACGGCCTGACCATCGAGAACCGCGTGGCCGCCATGAAGGCGATCCCGGACGATGTGCTGGCCGAGCTGAAGGCCTGCCACGTGATCCTGAAGGGACCCACCACCACCCCCCGCGCCGGCGATCCCTGGCCCAACATCGAGAGCGCCAACGTTGCCATGCGCAAGGAGCTGGACCTGTTCGCCAACGTGCGCCCGGTGAAGGTGCCGGAAAAGGGCATCGACTGGACCTTCTTCCGCGAGAACACCGAGGGCGCCTACACGATGGGCAGCCTGGGCTTTGAGGTGGAGGACGGCGTCAGCCTCGACTTCACCGTCACCACCACCGAGGGCACCCTGCGCATCGCCCGCATGGCCTACGACTACGCCCGCAAGAACCACAAAAACCGTGTGTCCATCGTGACCAAGGCCAACATCGTGAAGGCCACCGACGGCAAGTTCCTGAAGCTGTGCCAGCAGGTTGCCGAGGAGTATCCCGAGATCACCACCGACGACTGGTACATCGACATCATGACCGCCAAGCTGGTGGACGAGAAGCGCCGCCGCGATTTCCGGGTGTTCGTGCTGCCCAACCTCTACGGCGACATCATCACCGACGAGGCCGCCGAGTTCCAGGGCGGCGTCGGCACCGCCGGCAGCGCCAACCTGGGCAAGCGGTACGCGATGTTCGAGGCCATCCACGGCTCTGCGCCGCGCATGGTGAAGGAAGGCCGCGACAAATACGCCGATCCCTGCAGCATGCTGCGCGCTTCGGTGCTGCTGCTGAGCCACATCGGGTACCAGGACAAGGCCGACAAGCTGGAGGCCGCGCTGGACAAGTGCATGTTCGAGGAGAAAGCGCTGGTCGTGACCGGCCGCGACACCGGCTGCACCACCGAGGAGTTCGGCGACTACGTGATGCGCACCATCGAGTCGCTGTGAGGGCGGCCAGTTTTTACAGGAAATAGGAGTTGGTTGGTTCATGCCAGTGCAGGGAAAGGTTTCGGTTCCCGTCATCAAGCGGCTGCCCAAATATTACCGCTATCTGTCCGAAATGAAGCAGAAGGGCCTCACCAAGGTGTCGTCCAGCGAGCTGGCCCGCATGATGGGCACCACGGCCTCGCAGGTGCGGCAGGATTTCAACTGCTTCGGCGGCTTTGGCCAGCAGGGGATCGGCTACAACGTCGAGGTGCTGCTGTATGAGCTGGGGCATCTTTTGTTCCGCGAGGAACCGCTGGACGCGATCCTGATCGGCACCGGCCGTCTGGGCACCGCCATCTCCAGCTATCTCACCAACGATGCGCGCGGATACCGGCTGGTGGCGGCCTTTGATATCCGTCCCGACCAGGTGGGGCGGCAGCTGTTCGGTGTGTGTATCCAGCACGTTTCCAATCTGCGCGCCTTCTGCCAGCAGCATCACCCGCAGGTGGCGGTGCTGTGTGTGCCCAAATCCAGCGCCAAAGACCTTGCGCCCACGCTGGTGGATATGGGCATCCGCGGGTTCTGGAATTTCAGCCACTACGACCTTTCGGTGGCCTATCCCAACGTTGTGGTGGAAAATGTACATCTGGGCGACAGCCTGATGAGCCTGAGCTATCAGGTGAACCATCTGGGCTGAACGCCGGGAACACAAACATACAGCCGGGCAGCGGCGCTGCCCGGCCTTTTTATGGGGAGAAGTACGATGGCAAAACTCTACTATCGCTATGGTGCGATGAACAGCGGCAAGTCCACCGCCCTGATGCAGGTGGCCCACAACTACGAGGAGCGCGGCATGCGGGTGCTGGTGATGAAGCCGGCGGTGGATACCAAGGGCGGCGACCGTCTGGTGTCGCGGCTGGGGGTGACGCGGAAGGTGGACGTGAGCGTTTCCGCCGAAATGGATGTGCTGGAGGCGGTGCGGGCAGCCGCCGAGCAGGCCCCGCTGGCCTGCGTTCTGGTGGACGAAAGCCAGTTCCTCACGCCGGCACAGGCGGAGCAGCTGTTCCGGGTGACGGTGGAGCTGTCTGTTCCGGTGATCTGCTATGGCCTGCGCACCGATTTTTCGCTGAAAGGCTTCCCCGGCTCCACCCGTCTGCTGGAGCTGGCCCACGAGATCGAGGAGATGAAAACCATCTGCACCTGCGGCCGCAAGGCGGTGTGCAACGGGCGGATGGTGAACGGCGAGTTCGTCTTTGAGGGGGATCAGGTGGCCATCGACCAGGAAAACAACGTGCAGTACCAGAGCCTGTGCGCCCAGTGCTATTTTGAAAAGCGCGCGGAATTCTTTGCCAAACACCGCAAATAAAAAAACACAGCGCCGGGACCCTGTTCACAGCGGCTCCGGCGCTTTTTTATTGCTCTTTTGTCTGTGCGGCGCCGAGGCGGCGTTCCAGCTCGTCGAAGTCCTGGCAGACCTCCTCGCCCTGGTAGTCCTGCCTTGCTTCGGCCAGCAGGCGGGCGGCGGCCTTTTTCTCCCCGTTTGCGGCCGTTTCAAAGATCGCCAGCACATCCGCCAGCGCTCCCAGCTGCGCGCGGTATTTCTGCAGCCCGGCCCGGTTGTGCCGCATGGCCTCCAGCGCTTCCCTGTCCTCTTTCAAATAGAAACACACATACGCCAGATTTGCCAGATACAGCGCGCGCTGCAATCCGCGCAGCCGCCGCCAGGAGATCTCCAGCAGCGCTTCTTTCGCGGCGGTCCAGTCCCCTTTCTGGCAAAAGGCCGCGCACAGGTTGATGCACCGGATGCCCCGCAGAAAGGCCGAGCGTTTCCCCGCCAGCAGCTCGTTGAGAGACTGGATGTAACGGTCGGGGTCTTTTTCCTCTGCCAGGATGGGATACAGGGCCGAGACCTGACGGGAGACCTCCCGCAGCCACAGGGCGTTGATGACCAGCGCAGCCGCGACCGCCCCCACGCCCACCAGCGCGAACAGCAGCGCCAGCCACTGCGGGCCCAGCCCCAGCGACAGGCTGGCCACCAGCACCAGCGCTCCCGCCAGCAGCACGCCGGCCCACCACAGAGCACGCAGCAAACCGCGGTTTTCCATCGGGTCTCCCCCTTTCGTATCGGGACAATCGGTATGATTTATTATAGCATACAGATCGCAAAATCACCACAATTTCGGCAAAAAACGCCCCGCGCTTTTGACGGCGCGGGGCGTTCATTCGTATGCGATCAGACCGGATGGCTCTTGTTTGCGAAGTCCACATGGTCGCCGTCCACGCCGGCGATCTTGTTGTTGCGCTTCTCGAAGAACTTGGGAGCCACCTGGGGGAACATGGCGTAGGTGAGCACGTCCTCTTCCTGCACCACGTACTTGCTGGCCTCGGCCTTCAGCTTGTCCATCTCAGGCTCCAGGGTGTCGGCGAAGCGGCATGTGATGGGCTGCTCGTCGCCCAGGATCTGCTTGGTGAACTCGGGGCTGATGGGAGCCGGAGTCTTGCCGTAGTCGCCGTGGACCAGGCCCTTGAACTCCTTGGTGACCATCTTGTAGCGCTCGCCCAGGATCACGTTGAACACCGCCTGGGTGCCCACGATCTGGCTGGTGGGGGTGACCAGAGGAGGATAGCCGGAATCCTTGCGGACACGGGGGATCTCCTGCAGCACTTCCTCCAGCTTGTCCTCCTTGCCGGCGTCCTTCAGCTGCTTGAGCAGGTTGGACAGCATGCCGCCCGGAACCTGATACAGCAGGGTGTTGGCGTCCACGCCCAGCATCTTGGGGCTGATCTGGCCGTTGGCGATGTATTTCTCACGCAGTTTGGCAAAGTGAGCGCGCACCACGTTCAGTTTCTTCAGGTCCAGACCGGTGTCGTACTCGGTGCCCTGCAGGGCGGCCACCAGGCTCTCGGTGGGCATATGGGAGGTGCCCAGAGCCAGCGGGCTCATCGCGGTGTCGATGATGTCGGCGCCGGCCTCGATGGCCTTCAGGATGCTCATGGAAGCCAGACCGGAGGTGTAGTGGCTGTGCACGTCCACCGGGATCTTGACGGTGGCCTTCAAGGCGCTCACCAGCTCGGAAGCGGCGGTGGGAGTCAGCAGGCCGGCCATGTCCTTGATGCAGATGGAATTGGCGCCCATCTCCTCCAGGGTCTTGGCGTAGTTGGAAAAGTACTCATTGTTGTGCACGGGGCTCAGGGTGTAGCTGATGCAGCCCTGCACATGAGCGCCTTCCTTGCGGGTGGCGCGGATGGCGGTCTCCAGGTTGCGCGGATCGTTCAGCGCGTCGAAGATGCGCAGGATGTCGATGCCGTTGGCAACCGACTTCTGCACAAAGTACTCGACGGCGTCGTCGGCGTAGGGGCGGTAGCCCAGCATGTTCTGGCCGCGGAACAGCATCTGCAGCTTGGTCTTGGGCATCTCCTTGCGCAGGATGCGCAGGCGCTCCCACGGATCTTCGTCCAGGAAACGGATGCAGGCGTCAAAGGTGGCGCCGCCCCAGCACTCGACCGAGTAGTAGCCAATCTCGTCCATAGCGGGCAGGATGGGACGCATTTCGTCCATGGTCATGCGGGTGGCCAGCAGAGACTGGTGGGCGTCGCGCAGCACGACCTCTGTAATTTTCACAGGTTTCGCCAATGTCATTCACCTCATTCAATTGTTGGCAGCATCACAAAGGGCGCTGTTTCTCAGTTCATGGTCACCAGGACGTCGTCCACGTTGACGGTCTCGCCCTTGGCGCAGTTGATGCCGGCCACGGTGCCGTCCTGCGGAGCAACGATCTCGTTCTCCATCTTCATGGCTTCCAGGATCACCAGGATCTGGCCGGCCTTCACGGCGTCGCCAACTTTCACCTTCACGTCCAGGATGTTGCCGGGCATGGGAGCCTTCACGCTGACAGCGCCGGCGGCAGCGGCAGCCTTGGGAGCAGCGGCGGGGGCGGGAGCAGCCTTGGGAGCGGCGGGAGCAGCAGCCACGGGAGCGGCGCCGGCGGCCAGCTCTTCAACGGTGACATCGTAGGCAGCGCCATTGACGGTGATATTGAAATGTTTCATGATGGGATACCCTCCTAAAAATCATTGTATGGATGCCCTTTTTTGGGGCGTGAGCTTCAATTACAGAGCCATGTTGCCGTGCTTCTTGGGCAGGCGCTGGGTGCGCTTGGTGGACAGCATGTCCAGCGCGGCGGTCAGGGTGGCGTGCAGGGTGGCGGAGTCGGCCACGAAGTCGGCCAGGCCGGCGGCCACAGCGGCCTCGGCGGAGCAGGCGGAAGCGGCATACTCGGCGGCCTTGCGCTCGGTATCCTTCACGATGTTGGTGCCGGCTTCCAGCTCGTCCTTATACAGGACGGTGGCGGCCACCTTGGGCTCCACGGCGCTGATCACGCAGCCGTTCAGGGCGATGGTGAGGTCGGCGTTGCACAGGGCGGTGTAGACAGGGCCTACGGCGGTGCCGGCCACGATGGCCACCTTGGCGGTGGTGGCGTCGGCGTAAGTAGCGGCCAGACGGGCAGCCTCGCGGATGCCGCCGGCCAGGTCCTCGCTGCTGCTCTTGGCAAAGCCCGGGGTGTTGACCAGGGTCACAACGGGGATGCTGAAGGCGTCGCACAGGCGCACGAAACGGGCGATCTTGGAGACGCTCTCGTGGTCCAGCGCACGGTCGGCGGTGGTGACAACGCCCACAGTGCTGCCGTTCACGGTGCCCAGCGCGGTGTAGGCGTTCTTGCCGAAGGCGCCGTAGAACTCGAAGTCGCGGCCGTCGTCGATCAGGGCCGCGCCGGCCTTGATGCGGCAGTATTTTCCCATATCCAGCGCGCTGGCGGGAGGAGCAAAGTCGAACACGGCGGGGCTGGACAGGTTGTTGGAGGGCAGCAGGGCGACCACATCGGCGGCGGCCTTCACAGCCAGCTCCACGCTCTCGTACACAGTGGTGGCAACGCCCGCCTCGGCGGCGAACGCAGCGCTGCCGGCGCCTTCCACCTTGTCGCCGGCGGCGGCGCTGGTGAAGGGGGCGGACAGGAACAGCTCGGCTTCTTTGGCCATCAGGCACACATCGGCGCTGGCGGCCTGCACGGCGGCGGTGCCGGCGCACACGCCGGTGACCACGGCCACCTGGGGCACAACGCCCGAGAGCTTGGCAATGGCGGCGGTGACGCTGGCGCTGGCGGCCAGAGCGCCCAGGCCTTCCTCCAGCTTTGCGCCCACCGAGTTGTAGAAGGTGACGACGGGGTTGCCGGTCTTGGCAGCCATATCCAGCACCTTTACGGTCTTTTCGGCGTCTTTGGCGCACACGGCGCTGCCGTCCTGACAGACAGCATACACCGGCTGGCCGTTTGCGCTGCCGAACGCGGCGGTCACCGCGCTCTCGTGGAACAGCGTGGTGTATGCGCCTTCGTCGTAGAATGTCGCAAGGATCTCAGCCTTGCCAAACTTTGTAGAAGCCATGAACAGCCCTCCTGCATTTTGCAAAATTCAAAGTTAAGAATATTATACTATTTTGACAATTTAATAACAAGTGGGGAGACCACTTTTTTCGCTAAAAATCTTTGCACGAATGGAACAATTTTTTGTTTTCGAGAATATCCGGCCCGTTTTTGAACATCACCTGTTTCCAATAGGCAAGGCGCGGACTGTCCGGATTGATGCAAAACGACACAGCCCCGCGGTTTTCCCCGGCGGCCACCGCCGCGCGCACCGCGCCGTCCACCAGCGACGGGTCGGCCAGCTGTTCGTCCAGCACCCAGGTGACGCCGTTTTCCACCTTGTACAGGAAATTGCCCAGATACTGCGGCCCGTCCATGACCACATATCCTTCCACCGGCCCGGAGAACCGCCCGGCATTGATCTCGTCCAGCACGGCGGGCTGGTCGATGGGGCGCATGGCGATCATCGGCGCGCGCCTCCCTTTTTCTGCTTTGCGCGCACCGGGCGCGGCGCGGCGGCCGCCGCCTGCTGCTGCTGGGTGCGGGCGCGCGCCTTGCCCTTCACGGCGGCGGCGCGCAGGGCGGCCACCTCGCTCCGGGTCAGCTCGCGGTACTGGCCCGGCTGGAGCATGCCCAGCTTCACCGCGCCCATCGCGCTGCGGCGCAGGCGGATCACCTCGAGGCCCACCGCCTCGCACATGCGGCGGATCTGGCGGTTCTTGCCCTCGCGGATGGTCATCTCCAGCACGGTGCGGCCCGGCTCGTCGGCCACCACCTGGATCACCGCCGGCTGGGTGGTGGTGCCGTCGTCCAGCGTGACGCCCTGGGTCAATTGCAGCACCTGCTGCTCGGTGGCATGGGGGCGCACCGTCACGCGGTACAGCTTGCTGACGCCGTGGGACGGATGGGTGAGCAGGTTGGCAAACTCGCCGTCGTTGGTGAACAGCAGCATGCCCTCGCTGTCCTTGTCCAGCCGCCCGATGGGGAACACCCGCACCGGCACGTCGCTCACCAGGTCCATCACCGTCTTGCGGCCGCGCTCGTCGCTGGTGGTGGTGATATAGCCGCGCGGCTTATACAGCATGATATACATCTTTTCCTGCACGCGGGGGATGTAGACACGCTGGC
>DGYMR06203__coassemble_2545_pt1 | contig 9059 bp, 8 predicted proteins | sample DGYMR06203__metabat2_high_PE_003 | metagenome-assembled genome bin DGYMR06203
CGGCGTTGGAATCGGCCGCAGGATGTGGTATAATTCCAATAGTTGTGACCATTTTCGCCCGCCGGCGCGCCGGTGCGGGGCGCTGTATATCAAACCAAAAGGAGCATTCGTATGTCTATCTTTCACGGCAAGACCCTTCTGATCACCGGCGGCACCGGCAGCTTCGGCAACGCGGTGCTCAACCGCTTCCTCGACACCGACATCGGCGAGATCCGCATCTTTTCCCGCGACGAGAAAAAACAGGACGACATGCGCCACGAATACCAGGCGCTCTGGCCGGAGGACGCCGGCAAGATCAAGTTTTATATCGGCGACGTGCGCAACATCGACAGCCTGCGCGACGCGGTGCGCGGGGTGGATTTCATCTTCCACGCGGCGGCGCTGAAGCAGGTGCCGTCCTGCGAGTTCTTCCCGATGGAGGCGGTGCGCACCAACGTGGAGGGCACCGACAACGTCCTCACCGCCGCCATCGACGCGGGCGTGAAGCGGATCGTCTGCCTGTCCACCGACAAGGCGGCCTACCCCATCAACGCGATGGGCATCTCCAAGGCGATGATGGAGAAGGTCATCAGCGCCAAGGCGCGCAACGTCCCCGCCGAGCACACCACCATCTGCTGCACCCGCTACGGCAACGTGATGTGCAGCCGCGGCAGCGTGATCCCGCTGTTCATCGAGCAGATCAAGAAGGGCGAGCCCATCACCATCACCGACCCCCACATGACCCGTTTCCTGATGAGTCTGGACGAGGCGGTGGACCTGGTGCTGTTCGCCTTCGAGCACGCCCGTCCCGGCGACCTGTTCATCCAGAAGGCCGACGCCTGCACCATCGCCGACCTGGCCAAGGGCGTGCAGCAGCTGTTCGGCGATACCGGCACCCGCATCATCGGCACCCGCCACGGCGAGAAGCTGTACGAGACCCTGATGACCCGCGAGGAGAAGCTGAAGGCCGAGGACATGGGCGGTTATTTCCGCGTTGCCGCCGACGGGCGCGACCTGAACTACGACAAATACTTTGTGAAAGGTCAGGTGACCACCGAGGCCGAGGAAGCCTACACCAGCCACAACACCGTGCGCCTGGACGTGCAGGGCGTGGTGGACAAGCTGGTGAAGCTGGACTATATTCAGGAGGAGCTGCGCCATCATGAGCATTGAGAAAACCACCCCCGTTCTGGTCACCGGGGCGGGCGGATTCGTGGGCAAGAACCTGTGCGCCGAGCTGGCCGCCCAGGGCTTTGCCGAGATTCTGCGCTATGACATCGACACCCCGCGGGAAAAGCTGGCCGAGTACGCCGCCAAAGCGGGCTTTGTGTTCCATCTGGCGGGGGTGAACCGTCCCAAGGACCCCAGCGAGTTCTACGAGGGCAACCGCGGCCTCACCGAACAGCTGCTGCATCTGCTGCGCACGGCGGGCAACAAGGCGCCCGTCCTGCTCACCTCCAGCACCCAGGCCGCGCTGGACAACGACTACGGCAAGAGCACGGCCGAGGCCGAGCAGCTGGTCTACGCCCACGGCGAGGAAAACGGCAGCCCGGTGTATGTGTTCCGGCTGCCGGGCGTGTTCGGCAAATGGTGCCGCCCGGCCTACAACAGCGTGGTGGCCACCTTCTGCCACAACATCGCGCACGGCCTGCCCATCGAGGTGCGGGACCCCGCCTATCCGCTGCCGCTGGTGTATATCGACGACGTGGTGCGCTGCTTTGTGAATGCGATGCAGGGCGAGGTCCTCGCCGACCGCGGCAGGTATCCGGTCTGCCGTGTAAGCCCTGTATATACCGTCACGCTGGGACAGCTGGCCGACACCATCCGCTCTTTTAAAGAAAGCCGCGCCACCCTCGCCGTGCCCGACATGGGCGATGCGTTCACCGCCAAGCTCTACGCCGCCTACCTGTCCTACCTGCCGGAGGACGGCTTCGCCTACGATCTCACCATGCACACCGACGACCGCGGCAGCTTCACCGAGTTCCTGCGCACGCCGGAGCGCGGGCAGGTGAGCGTGAACATCTCCCGCCCGGGCATCGTCAAGGGCAACCACTGGCACCACACCAAGAACGAGAAGTTCCTGGTGGTGAAGGGGGAGGGCGTGATCCGGTTCCGCAAGATCGGCACCGACAAGGTGATCGAGTACCGGGTCAGCGGCGACAAACTGCGGGTGGTGGACATCCCCACCGGCTACACCCACAACATCGAGAACGTGGGCGAGGGCGAGATGGTGACCGTGATGTGGGCCAGCGAACCTTTCGACCCGAACCGTCCCGACACCTATTTTGAGAAGGTCTGAGGAGGAAACACCCGTGGCACAGAAACTCAAGCTGATGACGATCGTGGGCACCCGGCCGGAGATCATCCGCCTGGCGGCCGTCATCAAGAAATGCGATCGATACTTCGAGCAGATCCTGGTCCACACCGGCCAGAACTACGACTACACCCTGAACGGCATCTTTTTCAAAGACCTCGGCCTGCGCGCGCCCGACCACTATCTCGACGCGGTGGGCGAGGACCTCGGCGAGACGATCGGCAACATCATCGCCAAAAGCTATAAGCTGATGGTCCGGCTGCAGCCGGACGCGCTGCTGATCCTGGGCGACACCAACAGCTGCCTGTCCGCCATCGCGGCCAAGCGGCTGCACATCCCCATCTTCCACATGGAGGCCGGCAACCGCTGCTTCGACGAGTGTCTGCCCGAGGAGACCAACCGCCGCATCGTGGACCATATTTCCGACGTGAACATGTGCTATTCCGAGCACGCCCGCCGCTATCTGAACGCCGAGGGCACCGCCCGCGAGCGCACCTATGTCACCGGCAGCCCGATGGCCGAGGTGCTGCGGGAGAACCTGCCCGCCATCGAACGGTCCGACGTGCTGCAGCGCCTGGGCCTCGAGCCGAAGAAATATATGCTGCTGAGCGCCCACCGCGAGGAGAACATCGACACCGAGCAGAACTTCACCGCGCTGTTCACCTCCATCAACGCGCTGGCGGAAAAATACGATATGCCCATCCTCTACTCCTGCCATCCCCGCAGCCGCAAGCGGTTGGAGGCGCTGGGCTTTGTGCTGGACGAGCGGGTGCGCCTGCACGAGCCGCTCGGCTTCCACGACTACAACCACCTGCAGATGAACGCCTACTGCGTGATCTCGGATTCCGGTACGCTGCCGGAGGAGTCCAGCTTCTACACCAGCATCGGCAAGCCGTTCCCGGCCGTCTGCATCCGCACCTCCACCGAGCGCCCCGAGGCGCTGGACAAGGGCTGCTTCATCCTGGCGGGCATCACCGCCGGCGGCGTGGAGCAGGCGGTGGAGACCGCTGTGGCCATGAACGATAACGGCGACTACGGCATCCCCGTGCCCAACTATGTGGAGGACGTGTCCAATAAGGTGGTCAAGATCATCCAGAGCTATGTGGGCGTCGTGAACAAGATGGTCTGGCGCAAATACTGAGTTTGAAAGGGAGGGCGGATATGCCCCGTATCCTTGTTGTGAGCCAGCACTACTGGCCTGAAAATTTCCGCGTCACCGACCTGTGCGAGGGCTTCGTCTCCCGCGGGGTGGAGGTGGACGTGCTGTGCGGTCTGCCCAACTATCCGCTGGGCAACTGGTTCCCGGGCTATTCCTACACCGGTCCCCGCCGCGAGACCCGCAACGGTGTGCAGCTCATCCGCGCCGGCGAGATCCCCCGCAAGGGCAACAGCGGCCCGATGATCTTTCTCAACTATGTGTCGTGGCCGCTGTTCGCGCTGTTCAGCCTGCCGCGCCTGAAGGGGAAATACGACGCTGTGCTGTGCTATAACACCAGCCCGGTGCTGATGAGCTTTCCCGCCATTTTGTATGCGAAGCTGCACCGCGTGCCGCTGACCAACTATGTGCTGGACATCTGGCCGGAAAACCTCTATTCGGTGCTGAACATCCAGAGCCGCCCGCTGCGCGCCATCGCGCAGGCGGTGAGCAACTGGCACTACCGCCGCGCCGACCGCCTGATCGCCATGAGCGGTTCGCTCCGCCGCCGCCTGGCCCAGGTGGGCAAAAAGCCGGAGGAGGAGATTGCGGTGATCCCGCAGTACTGCGAGGATTTCTACGCCCGGCCGGCCGACCCGTCGGCGCTGCAAAAAGAGCTGGGCGAGGCGTTCTGGCTGGTGTTCACCGGCAATTTCAGCCCGGCCCAGAGCCTCGAAACGGTGATCCGGGCCGTCTGCATCGCCCGGCAGCAGGGCCTTGCAAATCTGCGTCTGTTGCTGGTGGGCGACGGCATGAGCCGCCCCGCGCTGGAGAAGCTGGTGCAGGAAGAGGGGGCGGGCGATTTCATCACCTTCTACGGCAGCGTGCCGCCCACCCGCATCCCGGAGTTCTGCGCGCTGGCGAGCGGCCTTGTCTGCCCGCTGTCGGACAGCCCCGATCTCGGCATGACGGTGCCGGCCAAGCTGGCCAGCTATATGGCAAGCGGGCGCCCGGTGCTGGCCAGCATCACCGGCGAGGGGGCCAAAGCGGTGGAGAACGCGCAGTGCGGCTACGCTTCCCCCGCCTGCAACGCCGAAGCGCTGGCGGAGAACATCGTCCGGCTCTGCCATGCGCCGGAGGAGGAGCGCCGGCAGATGGGCGAGAATGCCCGCCGCTGGTACCGCGAGCACTACCGCCGCGACAGGCTGCTGGAGCAGCTGCTGCGGTTTACATTGGAGGGCAGGACCGGGTGAATGCCCGCCCGCAAGGAAAGCGCTCCCCCTCGTCCCTCACCTGCGGTGAAAGCCAGCGGCGCCGAACGCCTTCCCTGGCAGGGGAAGGTGCCCCCGAAGGGGGCGGATGAGGTCGAGTCCGGCCGCCTTCTCCCGTTTCCCGCAAGCGCAAGTATCACGAAAGAGGTGAACCTTCTGAAAATTCTGGTCATCATCCCCTGCTACAACGAGCAGGACAACATCCTGCAAACGGTGCGCCAGCTGCAAACCGACTGCCCCGAGGCCGACTATCTGGTGGTGAACGACTGCTCCACCGACCAAAGCCTCGAGGTGCTGCGCAAAAACGGCCTGCACCACATCAACCTGCCCTGCAACCTGGGCATCGGCGGCGGTGTGCAGGCCGGGTACATGTATGCGCGGGAAAACGGATATGATATTACCGTGCAGATGGACGGCGACGGCCAGCACGACCCCGCCTATCTGCGCGCCGTCATCGCGCCGGTCCAGGCAGGGGAGGCGGATATGTGCATCGGCAGCCGTTTCCTCGAGAAAAAAGGCTTCCAGACCAGCTTTGCGCGCCGTGCGGGCATCCGGTTCCTCAGCGTGCTCATCCGCCTGCTCACCGGCAGCCGGGTGCTGGACGTCACCAGCGGATACCGCGCCTGCGGCAAGCGGCTCACCGCCTTTTATGCCGACCACTACGCCCAGGACTATCCCGAACCCGAAGCCATCGTGGCGGCGGTGCTGGGCGGTTTCACGGTGCGGGAGGTGCCGGTGGAGATGAAGGAGCGCCAGGGCGGCGTGTCGTCGATCCGGGCGTTTTCCAGCATATACTATATGATCAAGGTCAGCCTTGCGCTGATCGTATACCGCATGACGGTATCCCGAAAAAAGGGGGAAAGATAAAATGCCGGAACCTTTGCAGCTGTGGCTGCTGCTGGGCAGCGCCGCCTATCTGGCCGTGATCTTCTTTATGCTCAAAACCCGCAAGCTGACGGTGAAATACGCGCTGGTATGGCTGCTTTCGGGCTTTGTGCTGGTGGTGTTCGCGGCGGTGCCGTATGTGGTGTATGTGCTGCGGGACCTTTTGTCGGTGGAGATGCCGTCGAACCTTGTGTTCGCGATGGTGATCTGCTTCATGCTGCTGATCCTGCTCAGCCTGTCGGCGGCGATCACCAGCTTTGCCGAGCGCATCCGCCGTCTCACCCAGACGGTGGCCATCCTGGAAGAGCGCATCCGCCGGTTGGAGGGGGAGAGCACGCCCCCGTCCCACGAAACATGATCTGTGAGGAGGACGCATGGAGCTGATAACCACCCTGTGGCAGTTCATCCAGAACGCCACCACCGCCCAGTTTGAGGCCTTCTGGGCAAAATTTCCGCTGCACAGCGCCGATTTCTGGCAGGCGCTGTGGGCTTCCCTGTGGCCGCGCGACGGCCATATGGAGTTCACCACCTTCACCTTCTGGGCGTTTCTGGCCATCTGCGCCTTCTTTTCCTATCTGCTGCCGCGCGTCACCCGGCCGCTGTGGCTGCTGGTGTGCAGCTACGGGTTCTACCTCTACAGCCGCACCGGCGTGCAGCTGGTGGCGGTTCTGATTGGGGCCACCGTCATCACCTATCTGGCTGGCATCGCGGTGGGCCGCCTGCAGAACCTCTGGGCCAGGCGGGCCTTTCTGTGGCTGGCGGTGCTTTCCAGCGTGGGCATTTTGGGCTTCTACAAATACGCCAATTTCCTGCGCCGCACCGCCGCCGACATCGCGGGTCTGTTCGGCGCATCCGGCAGCGTGTCGATGCTGGACATCCCGGCCGTGCTGGGTCTGAGCTATTTCACCTTCCAGTCGCTGGGCTATGTGATCGACGTCTATAAAGGCAAGATCGCGCCGGAAAAAAATCCGCTCTACTACGCGCTGTATGTCAGCTTTTTCCCCTGCATCGTCACCGGCCCCATCGAGCGCGCCGGGCATCTGCTGCCCCAGCTGCGCAGCCCCGTCCCCTTCAACTACAACCGGGTGGCCGGGGGGCTGTTCCGGATGCTGTGGGGCGTTTTCAAAAAGCTGGTGATCGCCGGCAACCTGTCGCTGTTCACCAAGGAGATCTTCACCCACATGCAGCGCTACAACGGCCTGGTGCTGGCGCTGGGCGCGCTGGCCTTCAGCTACCAGCTGTATATGGACTTCTCCGGCTACTGCGACATCGCCATCGGTGCGGGGCGTGTGCTGGGCTTCGAGCTGCTGGAGAACTTCAAGCGCCCCTTTGCCAGCCGCAGCTACGGAGAGCTGTGGGCGCGCTGGCACATCAGCCTGTCCAGCTGGTTCCGCGACTATGTGTATATCCCGCTGGGCGGCAGCCGGTGTTCAACGCCCCGGCACATGGCCAACCTGATGGTCACCTTTCTGGTGAGCGGCCTGTGGCACGGCGACAGCATGGGCTACGTGGTGTGGGGCGCGCTGAACGGCGTGTTCGTCTGCGTGGGCAAGCTCACCGGCAAAAAGCGCCAGGCGCTGGCCGCGCACAATCCGCTGTATAAACTGCGCTTTGTCAAGGCGCTCATCCAGTGCAGCTGTGTGTATCTTTTGTTCTCGGTGTGCATGGTGTTCTTCGCCGCCAGCTTCTACGGCGGCGGCCTGGCCGACGGCTTTTATCTGTTGGGCCATCTGGGGGCGTCCGGCGCCGGTCTCTCGCAGCTGGTGTTCGGCAAGCTGGGCCTGTCCGCCGGGCTTGTGTGGGCGGTGGCGCTCAGCGCGCTGTTTGTCGAGCTGGGCGAAAAATGGGGCCGCCCGGACCTGGTCATCCGAAAGATCTGGTTCATCGGCCGCTGGCCGCTGTATTATCTGATGATCGCGGTGATCCTCGTGTTCGGCAACCTGGGCGCGTCGGGATCGGTCTACGGCACATTCTGAAAGGGGGCAGGCGAACGTGAACAAAAAGAGCAAAAACCCCTTTCTGCGCGCGGTGCGCTGGGTGCTGCACCGGGCGGTGCTGGCGGTGCGCATCGCGGTGTGCCTTGCGCTGCTGGCGCCCATTCCGGTATTTATGGTGTGGTTCAGCTATACGGTGGACCGCAACGGCTGGTTCCAGGGCGAACAGACCGAGCGCGAGATCGCCATCGGCCTGCTGGAGGGCAACTCGATCGGCGGGTATGAGAAGATGGACGAGCGGCAGATCGTCAAGCTGTACGCCCAGAACCTGCCCGCGTCCAAGGAGGTCATCGCCATCGGTTCCAGCCGTATCCTGCAGATGACCACCACCACCAGCGGCAGCGACAGCTTTTTCAACGCGGGCATGATCGGCGCCGAGCAGACCGACGTGATGAGCAGCTACTACCTGTTCGACCGCGCCGACCGCCTGCCCGAAACGGTGATCTTCGGGGTGGACCCGTGGATCTTCAGCAACGGCCCCGACGCGAACCGCGGCAACCGCACCGACTGGGAGATGTACAACGAGTTCCTGCGCTACGGCCTGGAGCACGTGATGGAGCCGCTGGACAACACCGAGAACATCGCGCAGTGGGTGTCGCTCACCAACCCCAGCTTCTTCCGCGAAAACCTGGAATACGCCGCCGAAAATGGCTATGCCGATCCGTACCCCACCGTCCCGTCCGGGGAGCTGTATGAGCAGGAGATGGACGTCAAGCTGCCGGACGGCAGCGTGCTGTATGCGGTGGCACCCGGGAACGCCCGCAGGAGGACGTGGACGCCACCGCCACCGCCGCCATCAGCGCGTCGCTGCTGAACTGCGAGGATTTCTACGAGCTGGACGAGGAAAAATGCCGCCTGTTCGATGAATTCATCCAGTATATGCAGCGAAAGGGCAGCGAGGTGATCTTGGTGCTCACCCCCTATCACCCCATCGTCTACGACGAGGTGATGGAGCAGCAGGAGCGGTACAGCGGCTTTTTGGCGGTGGAGCCGTGGCTGCGCCGGTACGCGGACGAGCACGGTCTGGCGCTGTACGGTTCCTACGACCCCGACGCCGCCGGCTGCACCAGCGCCGACTTCTTCGACGGCTGGCATGTGCGGGACGAGGGCATCCGCAAATTCTTCCCCGGCGTGGACGAGTGCACCGCCTACACCGCCCCCGCGGACGCCGCGCAGCTGCCCCGCCAGATGCAGGAGGAATAAGGAGTTTCTGCGGCAAAACGCTGAAAATCTGCTCCCTCCAGGCCCGCGCGATACAGCAAAATGGAAAAATAGACAAAAAATGCTTGACATTTCCGGCTGTTTCGTATATGATAACAGCAATCCAAACAACCCAAATGCGAGGAAAGGGAGAAAGCACGGCAAACGCACGCACACAGAGAGCTGCCGGATGGTGCAAGGCAGCGGGCGGCAGGCCGTGTATACTGGCCCTTGAGCAGCCGCGCTGAACAGGCAGTAGGCGCGGACGGAGCCTGTCCGTT